>Ga0123357_10010027_pt1 | contig 12009 bp, 7 predicted proteins | sample TergutEmb28metaG_FD_89873 | JGI IMG/M metagenome (GOLD analysis project Ga0123357, IMG submission 89873) | Embiratermes neotenicus P4 segment gut microbial communities from Petit-Saut dam, French Guiana - Emb289 P4 | ecosystem: Host-associated > Arthropoda: Insects > Digestive system > Gut ...
GCTGCGGTTACAGTTTTTAGTACTCCTGATGATGGGTGCTGTGACACCCGAAACATGTAGAGTAGCTTTGCAGTAAATAAATATCTGCATACTGTTGCATCTGGTTGGATTTTTATTAGCATTGAATTACGATGCACGGAACCATGAGCTTAAAATTTACAGAAAACGTTTTCGAGACGATGTTAAACCTATGATTTTTCTGTCAATAAGGACAGTAAACTTAAGGCTGGGGGAGAAAAAAAAAAAAAAAAAAACTAATGGGGAAATTTTTCAACTGAGTGGGATCTGTACTGTGTTCCGCCATTATTACAGATAAGCATGCCCGTTTTAAAATATTCAAATAAAAAATTAGTTTCTTCTTATTTATAATACAACATAAAGTCGCCGGCATTCTACCCAGGCCTATCGTACCCCTAGGTGTCCGCGAACCACACTTTGAGAACTACTGGCCTGTGATGAGTTTATACACTTGGTACATTTGAATATTAAAGGAGCTAATACGATGGAGACTAAGACACGACGCAGATCTTTATGAAGTGTTAGATGGACGTGATTTAGTGAAATACAATTACCAAGTTCGAAATATTATGGGTCGCTCGTACATTCCGAATGGGTAACGCTGGAATACAAAATTTACTGAATGGGAAATTACATGGAAGAAGATAGGTGGGAAGACCACGGCTACGTTGGGAAGACGTCAGGATAGACTTCTCATTGCTCCTGGATTTAAAATAATGGAGGAGACACACAGAGGGTAGGAACAACTGGGGACGAGCTTTTGAAGATACCAGGGCCCGGTACGGACTGTCGAGCAGTTGAAGAAGAAGCAGAAGAAGGAGGACGAGGTGGAGGAGGAGAAGGAAAAGAAGAAGAAGAAGAAGAAGAATATTTTCACAGCTGCTAACAAATGCTTTGTAAATCAAGCGTCAAGATTTGTGTAACTCTTATAAAAAATTTGCTGGAACCTAAAGGAGAGGAGGAGGAAGAATAATTACGAAATTTCTAGTTACTATTAAAATGCAAAATGTCTGCATTCTCATCTTCTTACGCTCTGGACTTGTGTTCTGAAGGCATGCGACTGGAGCATGCGGGTGTAAAACCTATCATTTCTTAGTTCAGTATCCCTGGTGGAATATTTTATGGTATCTGCGGTTGACCACGACCACCTCATTCGAGACGCTGACCAAACCGCATTTTGTTATCTTTCCCCATCTTATTTGACATCAGAGGCCTACATCTTCTGCAGCCGGAGCAAAGTAGTTTTCATCGCATGTTCTTTACAAAACGCGTAAATGCAAAAGAAGGTTTATGTATTGAAAACTTACTGCACTCGACGAGAAGAAAACAGATCCGAAGTGTAAGGAAAAATTTGCCTACCAGAATTCTTAATTACAGTAATTCTTTTGCATAAGGCACAGATTAGTGTAATTGACTCTGTGTGTGTGTGTGTGTGTGTGTGTGTGTGTGTGTGTGTGTATGTGAGTGCGCACACCTGTGGATTTGAGCCACCTGACTAGACTGATATCCAAAGAACGGTTTTATTACATACATTACGCAGTTCCTTATCATGTAATTGCTGAGATTATTTCATCTCTCTTATATTCATGGCTTCCCTTCCGAATTTTTTATACAATTCATGTTTCCGTCACTCGTCACTTTTCTTTTAGTAAAAAGCCTCTTTTGAAGACACAGTATTCAATTCTACCGTCATGTTTCTTTATAAATTATTATCTATTTCTAAACCTAATACTTTAAAAAATACTATTAAAACTTCAAATCTTTGAAAATAATTATTTCTGCCAACTGCATGGCAGATGTGTCAAACGTAAGATTATAGAAAGGAAATATAATTGAAGCCTTAAATTCCAGGTGACGTCCGTTGCATGATCTTATCCAATTTCACCCAAAATAATTTTTATACACGCATCGAAAGTTACATAAGTCACGGTTTATTAAAATGAGTCACAAAAAATGAACCCAGTCTTATCGTATTTAGAATTGTTACGGTTAATTTTTCATCATTTTGAAATCGTCTCTCTTGTTCCCCTTCTACTAAAAAGAAGAAATAAATTAAATAGAGTATGTGAGACGTTAAATTAATTCTTCGACTGTAAAGGGACAGGAGAAGTGGAGAATGGGGCGTTGAAACAGTTGACAATCAAACAGATGAAGCCTGAGTTTGAGCAAACGGTATTCGCTTTTTTTACTGTTCAATATGGCGCCAAGAATCGAGACAGTGAAGAAATGGGAAATGGGGGGGGGGAGAGAAAAGCTAATCAGTTCCTTATTTAAGTGTATTCCTTTTTTCCTCCCCTAATCTTATATTCTTTTGTTTCATCCAACAAGTTCCTTAGTTTGATAGAGATTAACACTTAGGGAATGGAGAAAACTCTGCTGATTCTTCTTAGGTCATCCCAAAACTTCTGGTTTTTAGACACCGATTTTTTCATTCAGTTTCAGACGCCACGTTGACACCAGAAGGTTTCTACATGAGTCAAAAATTACCTTAAAATATGCAGGGATATGACAGTGTAGAATTCTATCCTGACGTGTAGACAGTAGGTTCTTCTGACGTATCTCTAGTGTTATACCAGACTACAAGGCGTGACGTCATACACTGCATTAACCGTCACTGTCACAGTGTGAGAGTCACATCTCATATTGCTTAAAATTTGGTTTTTACAGACATTTTATTTAGACAAAGATAAAAATTTGAAGTTTGTCTGCTTTCATGAAATAGCTTTACTCTTTGTCCTTTGGAATCCGTCACCCCTCTGTTTTTCTTGGGGAGGGAAGAGCATAGATTGGATGCTTTGTAAAATAATTATATCACACAGGAAGGAAAAGGTGCGTAGGCGCACACACACACACACACACACACGTACCTAAAGGAGACGCAGGATAATATTAATTAGAGAAATACAGATATGCGTCGCTTAACGACGCGGATGCGTTCTGAGAAATGCGTCGTTAGGCGATTTCGTCTTCGTGCGAACGTCATAGAGTACTTAACACAAACCTGGATAGTATATCCTAATACACACCTAGGCTATATGGTATAGCCTAATGTTCCTAGGCTACAAACCTGTACAGCTTGTTACTGTGCTGAATACTGTAGGTAATTGTGACAATATTAAGTTTATAATATAATATAATAATCTTATGGGACCACCGTCGTATATGCGGTCCGTCGTTGACCGAAACGTTACTATGCGACGCATACCTGCAATAGAGGAGTTAGCCGGAATGAAACGACTCGGGCCGAATCCGATGATTTGATTTTGTGACAACGCTGTACACACGAAATGGATATTAATGCTAGTAACAGAAGTTTTATTACTGATCGCATGGCGGCCATAAGTAATGGTCTGACCTTCAGTAGTCATTGAATGTATGTGGCTGTGATATTATTATGTACAGTGCTGAGAGTAAAGGCGATTGAGATATTTAAGGGGGTTGTCGAATATTTCCCAGCTTGTTACAGACCCTTCTATATCTCGTTCCCATACGTAAGGCGATGGGATGTGGGGGTTCAGTCTCGATTTATTTTGGGGGCGGGGAAGAACATAACGACGGATCATTTGCGTGAAAGGGATTTTGGATAACGACCCCACCCCCACCCCAAAATACTTTTTTGTTGTTGTCGGAAGAGGAATCGTGACTGGTCATTAGGGCCCGAAGAAGGCACAGGGATGACTTTATGTTTTTTGATCTGTTAGTCAAGATAAATAGGGTTAATCCACAGGAAATGGTTGCAAATTTGTAAAAACACAACAGTCATCGCACCGCGATGTTACAACATGGGAATGAGCACAACAGTGTGCTATGATCAGAAGGACAGACAGTACACAAACTGGCAAACGGGAAATTACGTTACGAAACACTTTTTTAATAATACTAATTCAGGTGTAGGTTACTGCAGTTAAAACTGTTAGCTGCAAAACGCAAATTATCCAATGCCCGAAACTAATGTTTATTTCGTTTTCAAATGGTGGATACGGTATTCTGAAATATGACGTCATATTATTTTTAGTACGTAGGTACCGACGTTTCGGAGGAATCGTACTCCATCTATTGGATGAAAATTAAATCCTACTCTTAGTAATTAACCAACTTAATGCACAAATTATTGTTTTATCATAAGTTTATTATATGCCTCTACATGTTTCGAGCACTATGTGCTCATCATCAGAAGATCAAAATTGTATTATACAGTATCTGGTATCATCATACCTGTAGGTGGCCGTCCGGTGCACAGGTTGAGAGAGTCCTCTCTCAACCTGTGCACCGGACGGTCACCTACAGGTTGTGACGCTACCAGATACTGTATAATACAATTTTTACCTCCTGATGATGAGCACATAGTCCTCGAAACATGTAGGGGCATATAATAAACTTATGATAAAACAAGATTTTGTGCATTAATTGGTTAGTTACTAAGATTATACTGAGATGCATGGTCAGCAAAACATCAAACTCAAATCTTACCCTTTAATTGTTGGACATGCATTGTACACTTGCCAAACAGAACTCTTCGGCAGTTGGCTGCCCTCCCGTCTCCTGGAGTGTGGTTGTGATTATCATGACCTATAATGAAGTATTTTATATAACACGGGTACCACAGCGCGGTTCGCGCAGTTTGCCTCTGAACAAATAATGATCAGGTAAATCTTATGTATATTGGACCGTGCATCATTGTGATAGTTGAAGAATAAGAGACCAACTTGATGTCACAATTTGTTAAGTTTTATTTCACTTCTTCTGCGCTCAACATGTTTCAGACATTAATATATCCATCATCAGGAGCCTGCAACTTTTCTATTGTATCACCACATTGGTTGTGTGTTCTTGTTTCGATGTGTGTTGGAGTTTCAGTGTGGCTGGTTGGGATGTTATCCGTGTGGCAGGCTGAAGCTCAACTGGTCTGTTCATGTGGAGTGCGGGGGCTGGGAGTTAATGACCGTTTTGAATAGGGGGCTTATTTCTCCTGTGTTTGATACAATAAACAAGTCGCAAGCTCCTGATGATGGATGTATTAATGTTCGAAACATGTTGAGCATAGAAGAAGTGAAATAAAACTTAACAAGTTGTGACATCAAGTTGGTCTCTTATTCTTCAACAATGATCAGGTAGTTTATATGTAGGGTGCTGGAATGGCGTACTCGTTATACCGTCTTGCTACGGAACCCCGGGGGTGATGAGATTTTCAGCACACGTCCTTAGTAACGCCGAGGCCCCATCCAGTTTCCTGCACAATGGGCACCGGGGCCCTTCCCCGGGGTTAAGACAGCGCGGGCGTCGCCTTGACCACTCCCTCCCATCTACAGCCGCGTCTAAAAAAGTGTTGTGCTATACCAGTAATTCCCATCTATTCCTTTATGCCATGCTGTGCAGTAAACTTCGCGTTTATTTTATACCCAAACGAGGAACGGCTTTTTAAAAGATTTCTTAAAGAAATGTCCGTATTTGCGCGGTATTTAATGGAAGTAATGGTTACTTGTCAGCATAACAGTATCTTATTGTGTCGTAACACAATAAAATATTTTTCACATTCGTACCATACAGCTTGATATTATCAAGGTTTTATTTATTCACCAACTGATGCACTAGTGAGTTGTTTTAAAAAAAAATATGAAAATTTACGTTAAAATTTACATTAAAACATCCCTGACATATTTGTGGCAGTGCGGTGGCTCCATCCACACTACCGCCGTGTTAACCACACACCGATTTATTGTAATGGACTATTTTAATAACTGTAACTTTAGTAAGCACAAAATAATGCGCTCCCTGATGATGGTGTGACTGTAACACCGAAACATGTCGGAGCTGTTTTAACGTAAATTTTAATATTGTTTTCTAAAACAACTCACTAGTGCATCAGTTGGTGAATAAATACAACTTCGACAATAAAATGTTATTGTTTGTAGGCGTAATAATTATAATAATAAATGATATCTTGGTACCACATGTTTCGAGCTGTATAGGTCATCTTCTGGTTATTGTATATCGTAATGAGGTTATGATTGTGTATTCTATGTACATGACAGCTGTTGGCGTTGTGGTGTATGTACCGTATTGGGTTGCGTGTTCAGAGATTGTGTTCTTACATTGGTGTTCGTTTTGAGCTCTGTCTGATTATTTTGTCAAAATTTGTGGTTTTGATGGTGGTGTGGTTTTCTGTCAAGTATTTGTTTTGATTACTGAGGTCGTATATGTATAATTGCTCAATGGTGTTCTCTCTTTTATGATGTGTACTCTGTCAATCGTGTCTTCTGTTGTGTCACGTGTGTGGTTTGTCTCCAATACATGCTGTGTGTAGTTTCAAAGAACACATAATTTCCGTAAAGAACATTTGAACTGTTACTACGTCACCCTACACGTTTTCATATTTTGTACCGCAATTAGGCCCCAACTGAACGTTACGTGTTTGTCTTTGCCAGCCTATGGTAGATTTAGTATAAAGGCCAGTCAGAAAATAATTTTAATGGCGTATCATCATCATAAACATCAAGGATTTGGACCCTTTGATCCATTCCGTCTCCAGAGTTACAACTGCTCGCGCCAACGCTTCTTCGGTCTTCCAATTGTTCTCCTTCCTTGTGGTCTGTAATGGTATGATTTTAAAGGGATTCGGTTTTGTGGCATTCTTTGCAAGTGTAGAAGCCAGTTCCGTCTGTATTCATCTATCTTGTCTAGTATGCCTGTAATCCGTATTTCGCGGCTTATGTAGTCATTTGTTTTGTTGTCATAAGGGTGTAGCCTGCCAGAGGTCTCAATAACTTCCTTTCTGCCGCTTCAATGCTTCGTCTTTGTAAGACTGTCAGAATCCAATTTTCTGACCCATATAAAAATGTAGGTAAAACTATTGTGTTGTATGTTTTCAAAATTGTCTCCGTATATTGCTTATAATTTTCATAATTAAGTAACCTACACTGATGGAGATTATGTGAAAGGAATTCGACTTCAAGTGATTATCATCCTTTCACAAAGGTCTTCTTGGCCTAAAATTTAAAGATGATCACTCAGTGAAACCAGGTGAAACGCCACGGCTGATAACACAGAACATGGCTTTTATAAATATGGAATAGAACAGCTCGTCCCACGATAGGAAAAATGTTTCAGTTTTTGTGGGAAATGTGTGAACAATGAGTGGGATAGCAGAACAGTTAAGTCTTATTCGAGGTGACAATAAATAACCCAAAAATATGCAATGTGAACTTGGTGTCCGTCCGTCGTGTGTGTAAGTAATCAAATATCGTAAACTCTGAGATTATTTGCTGGGTTCTGTACAGTCTATTAGTTGCAATATGCAACACGGTGCTTAATCAGTTTGTGTTTCTTAATAAACGTAACCAATTTTCGGAACCCTACGCCCTTGTGCCGAATATTGAGAGGATAAACAAATCGCAAATTAATTAGCCTTATACACTTTATTACACCTTTGTCAAATATCTTTAAATTGAACAGTAATTCTGTAATTTTGACCATAGTGTATAACATACAGATACAGTATTCTGTGGAGCACCTATTGGCCTGGTTCTCATAAGTTATTTTCTCAGGGTGTGCGTCCTTTTGAAAATAGTTTTAATATTTTATCTGTTCGCTGTGCGTTTTCAAAATGACACATACCCTGAGAAAATCGCTTAAGAGAATTAGACAAATCAGTTCTCCACAGAATACTGAGGATTGTATAGTGTTCCCTGCGAGTGTGGCAGGAGATACGTGTACAATCGGGAAGCAGGCAGACGGTGGGCCGTGAGACCCAGGGAACACAGGCGTAACTGGGAAGTAGGTCACTTGGAAAGATCCAGACTAGAACGGCATTCGTTTGAAGAGAATCGCCATGTTCTTTGGGAATAAGCGAAGATTTTATAGACTGCAAACAATCTAGTTTACACGACGTGTAAGGAAGTGGCCTACGTGGCATGTCTACAAACCCCTATTAACAGACCCAGTGTCGAAATTTCTCCCATCTGGCACCCTTTGACCAGGAATGAGCTCTCTTGCTAATATATTTTGATAACTTGAAGATTCGCAATTTCTCCATAGTTGATGTTAGTGGCGTTTGGTTCTTCAGTGCGAGTGTTATGGTTCTGCATGATGCGTCTATGTTTTGATCAGTTTGAGCGTAGCTCTTATGGTTTCGATGGCTTAAATTTGCGGTGTCTTTCAGGCGCTGTTCTTTGCGTCTCGTCTTTGTTCTTTAACTTTTCTGCAGCATTTTCCTCTTACTACCCACTGACCGGTTCTGTTCTAAGCTGCTTATCTACACTTGTGAATGTGTCTGCGGGACCCACTGACTGAGAATAGCTTGATATAATGGGTCCAACAGGTTAGGTGCTTCTTGCCTGAAGACAGAAGCACTGCCGCCTTCCGAAACGTAGTGTCTTCGTGTTTTAAAATGTCTATAAGACAGTGGACAAAGTCCAAAGAAGAAGAATATATCTGTAAGTAATTCTCCAGTATGTTAGTCTCTTTATCTATTTGATGTTCATAGGGCCGTGCATCGTAATATATTTCTATAGTAAGCAAACTGGATGCACCATTGTATCAAATTTATTTTATTTTGGAATGACACTATACACGCTAGCAAGCAGACTGCAGTATCTGTTTGACATATGCCTGTTGCTGTATGTACAGTCTTGAACTCCTGATAATGGACGGAAAGACCGTCCGAAACATGTAGAGTGTGATTCCAAAATAAAATAAATTTGATACATTGGTGCATCTAGTTCATTTTACTATAGAAGCTCTTTATGTATGTTCTTCAGAGGTATTCTGTGTCAATTTTGAAACATATGCAGATGCATACTTTTAGACTTTCGTTTTACAAATATGTGTATTTTGTTTCAGTGACATTGTTGCATATGTAGCCTAAACCTCACATAATGGTTCATGCCTTCCCGTAAACTCATTCATTCCGGGGGTCGTGGAATCAATCACTGCAGAAGCAGTGTCGTTTAACATTGGTTCATGCTGCTCCACTCACAATTCACACTCTCGAATTTTCTCAGTAAACATATTTCGATACGTAGTGTCATCTATATATAAATCCCACTAGTAATCGTTTTGTTTAGGATCCTAATCACCATTTTGTAATAATTTCTTGTTCCTTTCGCGTATTATTAATTTATCCTTCCGAATTCCCAGTGTTATGTAGTAAGTATCAAATTTTATATGTTAACTTTTGGTGGTATATTCCTGCTTCGACGGAACTATTTTGTTAATGTAGGCACTAGATGAGGACGGTATCAACTGGTTATATCAGCCGCAGGAACATCAATATTGACAAATGACGACTGACATCGAAATTGCGTATAGAACGGTAATATCCTATGTTCCACTGTTTCGCACAAGCTGGACAAGTATCGCAGACACGGCCGATGTCCACATTTCGACCCTGACAGTTAAAAGTTTCCATCATCGCTTGGGAAGACAAAGTAAATGAACAGCGATTTTAGGGTAAGTCTAGTAGAGAATAAGGGGTTAAAGTAGTGTAATTTTTCAAGTGTTATTAGGCAAAGCGATGGAAGGGTAGGAAAGCTTTTGGGCAATATGGATATGCTCCTTTTCTACAGAAAAACATCTCATGTCAACTAATATATAGTTTCAGAATTAATGGAGAAAAGTTTATGAAACACTGTTGGCGTCAAATTTTTGTGAGGGGTCTTTGGGAATTGCTGCTTCTTGCTGTAACTGTAATACCAAAGAAGTAAAATGTCCAAATCTGAGTGAAAAGAAGTCGACATCGTATAGTAGGTCTATGCTACGGTACTGATGATGATTATGATGATAATGATTGTGATATTAGTACTTGCTATGTTTCTGGTAATGATTCAGTCAAATTCTTTGCTGACGTCCTGACTGAACGAGGTGATGGTAAGTTAAATATATTACAAACGCAAAGAGGGAAAAAGCAAATCAAAACAAAAGCAAACCTGAACACAAAACCGGGAAAAATTACAGGAATTCAAACTAACCTAAAAGTTAGAGCGTAGAGTGAGCAAAAGTATAGGCTTTAACTTCTAACTGAGCCGTCTCCGTTGTGCTGCATACAATCATTAGATAGAGTAAAGTCAAACACAACTTGTGGATATTTTATTGCTAAGGTGTTTTATTCACAAAGCTTATCTGCACATTGTATAGTTGCCTCGATTAGGATATATGATCAACCTGACGAAGGCCTACAAAAGGCCGAAACATGTAGTTGTTCCTAAGATATGCTGTGTGAATAAAGCTCCTTAGCAACAAAATATCCACAAGCTTTGTTTGACTTTACTCTATCTATCTTTATGATTGTATAGGCTATAATTGTAATTAACAATTTAGAGCCTGCGTTATTGATATATCGAGAATGATGTCACCCCTTCGAGACCAAGATTAATCTGAATTATATTTAAAGATTCTGTTCGTGCCGCGCAGGAAAGACACTCCTCAGTCATAAAAACCGATCAATTAATAATGTATAGGGAAATAATCGCCAGTGTTCTGAGATCCAGACAAAGCACACACACACACACACACACACACACACACACACATGCATTCTGCAGGCATAAATTTTCTTTATTTCAGAACTGGCGGTACGTAGAGTAATCACTGGGTTTTAAACTTTTCTTATTGATAAATTGCTGCTCAGTGTTACGTATAATGAAATATTGAGCAGCATTCGTGCAACCATTGTTGTCGTGCGAAAGCAGTAAGTATTACGAATTTGATGTTCAGATGACCGCGCATCGTGATAAATTCTTATAATAAAACCAACTAGATGCACTAATTTCTCAAATTTATTTTTGGAATAAAACTCTACACGTTTCGGACAGTTCCTCTGTCTATCATCAGGAGATTTAAACTCTACACACAGCAATGGTATATGTCATACAGTTTTGCTGATCAGGACGGAACTCCGTCCTGATCCTGCTCGCAAGCGGACAGCAAAACTGTATGACATACCGTTGCTGTGTGTACAGCGAAAATCTCCTGATGATGGACAGAGGAACTGCCCGAAACATGTAGAGTTTTATTCCAAAAGTAAATTTGAGAAATTAGTGCATCTAGTTGGTTTTATTATAAGGACAATAAGTATTATCTGCGATGAGAGTGTGTCTTTAGCCGTATTTATCGGGCATGCAAACCGCTTGCGCCGTATTTTAATGTCGTCTGTAGCTTGTCCGACTCTACAGTGTTTTCCCACATTATCTCATTAGCGGCACGACTTTCGTAAGAAGAATTTATTGAACATAAAATGTATTTTGATTTTTTCTATAACTTTTGTCTGAAACATTTCTCATTCTAGGAAGAATCCGGCGCGACGTTATCGTAACTGTACATGGGTCTTTCTTGCAGAATGTCCACTATTTTAGTCAGATTTTAATGAAACCTGAACTCTCTTGAATTATTTTCGAAAAATACTCGAATACCAAATTTTATGAAAAACCTTCCAGTGGGAGCCGAGTTGTTCCATGCGGACAGACGGACAGACAGGCAGACGTAATAGACAATTTTGCGAGAGCCCCTAATTCAAGGAAAATCGTAGTAGCACGAAGCAAAGGCATCAAAAACGAAACCGCCAAAGAAAATACGCGGAAAAACGTATCCTAAAATGAACAGATCCCATCAAGTAGCAAACAGCATGAACAACATTAGACATGTAAATTAAAATATGCTTACGTGAAGTAATGTTTGCATGAATATATCGATGGTTCGTTTGCAATTCAATATACTGACGTGAAGGCATTAGAGCGAAGGGCCTGTGACGAAATCGGTACGAGTTTAAGGATACATAAATACACAGATAAAATATAATTACACAAGCAGAAACAAGGTGACGTAGGCGTGAGTGTGGACTCAATAATAATAATAAACTAGGAAAACATGAAGTTAAGGAACTACAGAAAACAGCCATATTGGGCACTGCACACATATTTCGGAAAGTACTAATGTAAAAGTACAATAGATTCAACACTGAAACTAACGATATAAGCACCATGAATAGTAACAACAGAA
>Ga0123357_10010028_pt1 | contig 12009 bp, 9 predicted proteins | sample TergutEmb28metaG_FD_89873 | JGI IMG/M metagenome (GOLD analysis project Ga0123357, IMG submission 89873) | Embiratermes neotenicus P4 segment gut microbial communities from Petit-Saut dam, French Guiana - Emb289 P4 | ecosystem: Host-associated > Arthropoda: Insects > Digestive system > Gut ...
AATACACTTGAGATAGGAGTATATGTATTTTTTTATTTAATAGAACAACACTCCCAAGTTTTTGGTACATACCTTACAGGTGCTCTATATGTGCACCCTTTGTGATTCTACAAACATCAACACTATAATCGAGTTCGTTCCAAACTGGTTGTAGCATGTCAGCGGTGATGGTTTGTGATGGTTTCAATGGCGGTTTTGATTCGTACGTTCAGTTCGGGGATACAAAGGGTGCAGGTACAGAGCACCTGTAAGGTATGTAACAAAAACTTGGAGTGTTGTTCTATTAAATAAAAAATACATATACTCCTATCTCAAGTGTATTGTGTATGACAAGTTGTACGCACACCTAGCCACTGCTCCACAACACATTCCCACACAACATGACATGCTGCCACAATACCTCGTTTGCAAATAAGAATTGAACTATGAATACCGTAATATAACTTTAGCGAGGAACAAAGCTCCCTGATGATGATCTGACAAGATCGAAACATGTCGGAGTGTTTTAACCGTTTGGCGCCGGAATGATTGCTTTTAAATTTTGGCACACACTGTATATAAAATGTGAATAAAACAGGAACCAAATATGTTAGAATTATGAAACAAACTGCATTTTGAAGAGAAAGAAATGAAGAGTATATAACATGTTTAAAATATTCAGTACCTACATTTGTTGAATAAATATATAAAATGCAACGTCTAGAGGTTAGCGGTGCGGTACGACCCCTATAGGGGTCGTTAGGCGTCAAAGGTTTAAGTGTTTTAAAATGTTTTAAAAGTGGTTTATGTGAAATTATATGTGCATTCGTTGGTTGATAAACTGAAATGACTATAAAGCGATATCTGTTTTAAATGGAAATAATTCCCTCGCCGTGTTGCATTCACGAACCTTCAACGTACATACTTCCTTAAAGACATGATACGATTTACATTCAAATATGAAACAAATTCGGAGCAGAATTCACACAGTCTTCTGCCTGTTACATAGCTATCTGATCAAAGAGAGCGACTGTTACCATTAATATTTCTACTTTGTTTCGGTTTTGTAATGAACTCAGTATATGAAGACCGATATTACTTGTAAGTGAGTAGTTAATAATTTGGCCACGGAGCGAAACTTCGAGTGGACGTCCGACAAATTTGATGTCACCATGACGAAAGAACAAGAGCATGAAGAGACGCGAAACATTGAACGCTTCCAGGCTGATAGTGTCCAGTGAACCGAACAGTTGATATTCCAGGTCTGAGTTCAGTATTCAGAGCGAGACATGAGACTTCACTGAGAAACAATCCAACTGAATGAGACGAGTGAGGTTATGTTCTTATACAGTTCCGTATTTCTACGTTTAACAGAGGAACACACTTGTTTCCGAATACGAATGCTATGGCTAACCAGTGCCTGCTTTCGCCGAGTCGTTTGCATAAACCCAGAGCCTTTGACTTTACATGAATCTGCACTTCAGATACGTATCTAATCACACTACACCAAGGACACATTAGAGTGGTTATAGAATATCCAATGATGGGACCCTTTTAGGTACCAACTATACGTCATGTGAGCCTCTACAACGCTATCTGTATATGGAATATGCTACTGGTTGCATGACCGAGAAATCAAGGTTAGATTCACTACAGGGTCAAGAGATGTTTCCCTTCTCCTTAGAGAACAGGCCCGTTTAGGGGCCCCCTGGCGTCTTATGAAATTGATACCGGGGGCCCTTTTCCTTGTGGTAAAGCGGCCGAGGCAAGGAGCTTATCTCTCAACTCAATGTAGAGCGGAAGTTAAGAATGAGTGGAACTGTATCTTCACTCACCCCTCTGCCTTTATGGTGAGTGCAGGGATAAATTTATCTTTATTATAGGCCAATAATTCCCACCTCACTAATATGTTTCTGACACATCCATGGCACAAGTGTTCCAGTGAGATCACAACAGTTCACCCCGAGCTGAGACTGGCAGGTGGTGTCACGGACAAAAATCCGAATTTCGTTACTAAGAAGCGATCTAGAATTCAATGCCCGTAGCTTCCATGTCTTGGCCAGCTAGAACATTCTTCACTGATATTTTACGCCCAATAAAGGATCATTGTTTAAAAAAAACATAAATAATTTGCTGCAAGAGTATTCACAGCTCGGGTATAAAGATAAAAATAATTTCATTCAGCATATCGCTTCAAAACTTTTTTTTTTAATTTATGAAATCGAATTATATTCTTTTCAAGTACACTAAATTTTTCTGTCGGCATAGTTATTAATAACCAGCAATAATGTATTCCATCCCGCACAAATCATTTCTCTTTGCATTCTGTTAAAATGACATCGTATTGAAAGTAACTAACCAAGCATTACCAGGATACATAACCCTTCTTGAGAAGGGTATACCTGCCGACACAGTCAAGAAAATACTCGGATTTATGTACCAGAATAATTAAATTTTAGACAAAAGTTTGAAAACAAAGGATTATAGAGTAAATGTTAAAAATATTACCCTGAGTCGAACCTTTTAACGGTCGAACAACAGAAAGAAGTAACAAATATGCAAGAATAGACTAAAAGGCAAGACAAGGGAGAAATAGCAAACACATATCGGCTTAAAGAGGAGCATCAGTTTATTGCGTTTCCAGGGGTTTCCCGCTCATCCTTCTGACAAGATTAGCATGTAAATAAAGGCGTTGAATGGTGCGTTTCAGATAAGAGTTGCGGGAGTCTGGAATTAATGGTTAATGCCAAAAAGCATAACTTGTAAAAATAATCTTGTGGTCTTTTAGGAACGATAATTTTCATTAACGTCAGTCTGGAGAGATAAGCCAGGAACACAAAATAGCAATAACGAATTAGGTAATCATTTCAGAATTTAATTGAAGACAACAGAAAACCAAGCCACATAATCTAAAAGGCAATGCTGTGTTACGGGTCCTACTCTGAAAACTCGTTCAGAACAGATTACATGTCTGTATCGTTCTGGGATGGCAACATGCTAGGACGACGCCCCAAAATTACGGGTGTTTTACTGTGGTGGTCTTATCGTCGACTCTGTAGCATGAGACGTACTGCGGAGGCTATAGTGTGTCCACTGTTGGCAAACAGCCAATTTAATTTTATGGGCAGGAAAAACAGATTTCCCACTGTGTTAGAAAATCTCCTTGTTTTATCTTTTGTGGTAAGGGAAAATATAAAAAATTCTACGTTTCATGGAGCTAAAGTGATCAAAACACACTGACTCCACATGTACTTAGGTATATCAAAGAATTTTTTTGGTACACATTGTTTTGTATCGGTATATATTTTACCAAAAAAGAATACTCCATAACAACTTCAAAAGCGAATTACAAAATACAGGTTTCTTAAGGACTTTATAAAATAAATGTAACTGTAGATTCGCAATATGGAAAATATAATTAAATAAATTTAAAATGTTCAGTTTTTAGGCGCGTTCACAAAATTGCGAAAAGCGACTATTAACTGTGTCGCGTCTGTCTGTCCGATTGTTTTTCCGCGTGGAACACCTTGGCTCCCTCTGGACGGACTTACATGAAATTTGATATTATAGTATTTTTCGAAACTCTGGCCAGAAAACTCCAGTTTCATTCAAAACTGACAAAAATAACTTTATTTTCCATGAAACCAAATATACGTTTTTGATCATATCTCGGCTCACTTCTTCTTAGAATGATAAATGTTTCAGACAAAATTTTTAGAGAAAATCAAAACAAAATTTTTGAGTTCATTTTTTTTAAATCGTGCCATTTATGAGATAATGTGGAAAAATACTACTGAGTCGGGTAGACCCCAGACGATAATATGGCGCACGCCCATTGCATGCTGGATACCTAAGGTTACAAACACACTCAGACTGCGTAATTCTTACTGCTATCCTACTGCAACAGTGGTTACAAGAAAGCGCCTCAATATTCCGTTACACGTACACTGTCTGCCTTATTATTAGTATCTGTACAAATGGACACAGATTACATCAAAACTTTGGATAATTACGTCCTTGATTATACGGCATTAATATTTTGCACATTCGCGGCCTCTTGCTGTCGTTCACATGCAGTTACTGCACGTGTAGGACACGTGCAAAACAAATGTGTGACTTTCGACATAATTAAATTCAGCGGATCGTTTTGAATGTACACCGCAAACGTTCTTTAATCAACACAAAAATACGTTCGTAACCCAACTTAAATCTGTCTGCTTATATCAGAGTACGACGCTTCAATACATTGCGAAAGGAGAAAGCAGCTCTTAGATGCCAACTAAAAGCCATGGATATACTCCATAATGGATGTGTCTGTAATTCAGGAGGCAGACGGGGTGTTAACAATTTCTCATCCGAAAATAGAGACATATACCGTGTATAATACCCGCGCTTTATGAGGAAGCGACCCGTGACGTCACAACCATGGATTTTCATGGTTACGATAAAGCTTGGTCGATAAGAGTCACAGTTATACATCGCCAGTCTTAACAAGAATACAAAAAATCATTCCGGAGTTAAAGAATTCTTCGCTACAGAGTTACAGTAAGGAATTCAGTTCCACTGAAATATTAAATAATGATGACAAGTTGGGAATTTTTTGGTGCAAGGGATAATGTTCAGCGACTACAGTCACAGTTCCATGCGTTTTATTCTGTTTATTCGCACTGCTTTTGTTGAATGAATACCATAATTGCCTCGAAATTTCCACTGCATGTAATCTCTAAGAGCATGGTTTCTATAAAGTATTTCAAACTTTTCAAAGTTACTAATTAGCAATTAAAATACAGGATAGGCTTAGACTTCAACACATCGGTTATTTTCACAGTTGATACACATGCCAGACAGCTTTAACTCCTGACACATGCATAAAGTCAATTCTTAGGCGCGTTCGGAACAAGACAAAAAGCAATTATAGCTTCGTCCCTTCTGTCCATCTAACGGTCCACATGAAAACAACTCGGCTCCGAATGAACGTATTTTCATTACATTTGATATTTGAGTATTTTTCGAAAATCTCTCCAGAAAATTCAAGTTGCATTAACATCTGACAAAAATAAAGGGTATATTATATTAACCTTTTGACAACTAATGACGACTATAATGGTCGTACCGCACTGCTAACCTCTAAATGTTGCATTTTATATATTTATTCAACACGTATAGGTAATGAATATCTTAAACATGGTATAAACTCTCCGTTTTTTCCTCTTCAAAATGCAGTTTGTTTCATAATTCTAACGTATTTGGTTCCTGGATTATTCACATTTTATATACAGGATGCGCTAAAATTAAAAAAATAATTCCGGCGCCAAAAGGTTAAGACCAACATAAGTTTTGGATCAATTCTCGCTCATTTCTTCTTAGAATGAGAAATATTTCGGGGAAAAAAGTTATAGATAAAAGCAAAATACACAAGCTATATGTTAAATATTTTTTTTCTGAAAATCGTGCAGTTTATGAGATAATGTGTAAAAATATTGCACAGCCGGACAGGCCACAGATGCCAATATAATACGGTGCATGGGATTTGCATGCTGGAGAATTAAGGTTACAGACACGCACTCAGAATATACTTATTGCTTTTGCACGGCAAAAATGGTTCCACGAACGCGCCTCAACGTACGTTGCACGTGCATTGCTTGTCTTTTTACTATTACGAAGCAATCACGAGGTAGGACTACCTACACCTCGCTTGGCATTTTTAAGAGTCGAACATGGACAGTGCAATCTATCAGCCCGTCTCTCACAAACTTTCAAAATTTATGGCATGAACAGTCAGAGAAGCGGTGTTAAGTGTTAAGTGAAGCAGTCTAGCGGTATATAAATATACAATGATGTATCAGTCAAGCACAACAAAACTTTATTATGTTTATTATTGTATTAGGGCAACATGTTTCGATTCTTATAGAATCATCTTCAGGCCCTTCTAAGACACAGATCCTTACTTAGAGTAAGGATCTGTATCTTCGAAGGGCCTGAAGATGATTCTATAAGTATCGAAACATGTTGCCCTAATACAATAATAAACATAAGTAAGGATCTGTATCTTAGAAGGGCCTGAAGATGATTCTATAAGAATCGAAACATGTTGCCCTAATAAAATAATAAACATAAGTAAGGATCTGTATCTTCGAAGGGCCTGAAAATGATTCTATAAGAATCGAAACATGTTGTCCTAATACAATAATAAACATAATAAAGTTTTGTTGTGTTTGACTGGTACATCACTGTATATTTATATATTTGTTAAACACTTCGGGATGGCAAATACTAGTCTAGCGGTACCTGCACTTTAATCGGCATTACAGCGTCTACTTCGCCGATCAAACCCAGCAAGCTGGCTCTGAGGAACAGTCCAAAACTCATGCCGTGAATATTCAGTAAAACGATATTAAGTTTTGAGACAGTTATAGGTAACTAGGCCTCGGTCGGCATTGCAGTTTCGTCCTTTACCAGTATCATGGATGAAAATGTCTCTCGAGAACGTTTCAGATTCATGACGTGAATATTAAGTGAAAATGTGATTTCACAGTATCCTTCAGTGGCTATAACTTGCATGGACATAGTAAATAAAGGGTTACGTTTAGAAACCATAGGTACAGGCGGGAATTGTAAAAATTTCAACGGCCTTTTTACAAGTCCATTAACATTAGGCTACACAAATTCTCTGACTTGAGATCAGGATAAAGATTTATTGAAAAGCCATATTCTTGCAACACCGTAGTTATCAGCGGCTTCTAAATAGGGAATCTTCGACGATAAATTCCTGATATTCTTTACTTCTTGTGTTGATAACATTCGTATTCATGTAGGTGTCGATTCCAGTGGCCGCACCGTCTAAGGCGTGCGTCTACGGCCGCTCGTTTGCTAGGAATACGAATTCGAATCCCGTCGGGGCATGAATGTCTCTCTTTTGTGAGTGTTGTGTTTTGTCAGATAGAGAGATCTCTGTGTCGGGCTGATCACTCGTCCAGAGGAGTCACACCGTCTGTGGTGCATCGCTGTGTATGACCTAGAATGTGGAGACCATGGCTCCCGTTTTGCCGCAACGCCACAAAAAAAAAATACTTTTTCACGGAAGCTGTCAATATCTGGGATTATTTGCGTCAAACTACGGGATAATTAGTCAAGAATGACTTGAAAACGACGTGGAAGTATGCGCTTGTAGCCTAATTTTTTAGGTACTACAATGGAATTTGACTGGAGGGACTGAAGATCACTGTGACTCTGAGCCAAATAGTCACCGTTTTATGTTTTTGTAGCAATTATAACAATCTGTCGAATTTCCACATTTACATTAAGGATTGCATGAATTTTGTCCCTTGAAACACCACCGTGTCTAATGCTGTAACTGCGTATATCTATTAAGCTGAGACAATATATTTTCTGGTAAGCAGTTCCATTACAACTCTGGACAGACCCAGAGGGTTCCAGGAAGTTAAGGTTCCCAGATTTCATGGCAACGGCACAGGATGGTGGTATGGTTGTCAGCCCCAGAAAATGCTCCTGGTACTCATTTCTGTTAGAGGCCGATTCGACCCCAGGGCCGTAGTACGATCGGAAGGATTTTATGTCAATGAAAAATTCCAATGACACCAGCTGGGATCGAACCAGCGACCTTCCGATTTGTAGCGCCTTAACCACTGTGCCACCTCGGTCCCCACATTTTCTGGTAGTGGTTTACAAATACAGCTGTAGCACTAATGCATGATTTTGTGTTGGACATCTCGTTTGGTTATACTGTATCTGCTGAGGACTTCTTTAAAACACAGAATACTGTCACTGAGAACTTTGTTGTATTGAACATTACACATTAGAGTACCTCTAGCTTAGTGCTGGAAATTACAATTCGGACCAACCATCACACATAAAATGTAATTACCCATATCAAAGGCCAGCCACAAATCATGCAACCTTACGACCAGGTCGGCAATTCAAACATATATAACTACGAAACCCTCAATGGTAAAGCTGGTAAAAGCTGTCGAACTAGTGGGAAGACTAATAAAACAGGTGGTAATTTGATACTGACATAGAAGGGAGCCGCTTATGTGGACAAACAAAGCTCCTGGTATGGCTGCACCGACATTCATTTCTAATCCTGTCTATGGTACACAGTCAACTGTTATGAATTACGTAAGTGTGATGCAATATTATGTACTGTGCAAGTTTGGACAGTTGGTAATGCTTATGACATGCGTTTCGCGGATGTCCTTGTCGGATATGGAACAGGACACGTAGCGTGTTCTGGAAATTCTTCGTGATCTTTCTTCACCTTCCAGATAAAAAGGAATAGTACCTAAAAGTGGGCAAGGACATCCCTTTCAATTGAATATTCTTTCATTTTCGAATCATGCGACGCTATTTAATCCGATCCTGCCAACAGCGTCTCGAATAAACCAAAAATAAATAGATTAATAAGAATTTTTGGCTTCGTATAAATGTTAATGTACCACTCAAAGATATACGGGGGATAAAATCGAGAATAATGAGATGGGCTGGGCATGTGGCGCGTATGGGTGAGGAGAGGGCGTGTATAGGATCTTAGTGGGGAAACCGGAGGGAAGGAGACCACTGGGGAGACCGAGGCCTAATGGGTGGATAATATTAGGATGGATCTCCAGGAGGTGGGATGTGGGTATATGGACTGGATTGGGCTGACCCAGGGTACAGACAGGTGGCGGACGATTGTGAGTGCGGTAATGAACCTTCGGGTTCCGTGAAATGCGGGGAATTTCTTGACAGCTGCAAACCTGTTAGCTTCTCGAGAAGGACTCTGCACCATGGAGTAAGTAAGTAAGTAACCACTCAAAGATAAACCTAAGAAACACTTGGCGAGAAAATATATTCCGGCTGTTACAAACATAGGTGTGGGTCAGCCACTTTAGACTCACAGACTCTACTTAAAGATTAAGTGTTCATTGTGCAACAGCATTACCGAGCCGAGCGTCAACTGAAGAGCACACAGAATAACGTTGCTCGTTAACACTTCAAGACAAAAGAGAAAAAAGTAAACAATTTGTTTGTCCAAATCATCATTACGCTGTAGTTCGTGTAAAAATATTTTCGCAGTGACTGTTAAACTTTCTTCACATCATTAATTCTCTAAGACGCACTAATACGAATAAATACGCGTATAACCCGCTATAAAATACAATAGCCCCGTATTCTCTCCAGAGCATAAACAGTGACTATTCGCTTAGGCAGAATTCGTCCCTATAATGCATACACATAGTGTTTTCTATGAGGTAGGCAACGTAGTTATAAAATGTGTTAGAAAAATTCGTTACTTAAAAGGTTAAGTCACATTGGCATATATTGTAGGGGTAAAGGTAAAGCAGTCCCGTTACAGGCCTGGAGTGGCCCAGAGTGTTCCAGGAAGTTAAGGTTCCCAGATTTCATGACATCGGCACAGGATGGTGGTAAGGTTGTCAGCCTTACGCACCGGCCGCCTTTACCTCCAGGAAATGCTCCTGGTACTCATTTCTGTTAGAGGCTGAGTCGACCCCAGGAACATTGTGCGATCAGAAGATATACTGTAGGGGCTACCGCCTAATTTAATTTTCACAGATAGAGTTAGTAAATACTCGATAGACAAACTGCACGATGCAGATTCTAAACCATTACAGTACGGGCTCTGTACGTATAACATGATATTAGGCACGTTTATGTAACCACTTTTGTAGTGGAAAAGCAATAAGTATTACATATTCTGAGTGGGTGTCTGTAGCTTTAGGTACCTAGCATGCCATCCGCATGGGCCGTATTATATTGTCATCTGTGAGCTGTCTGGCTCCGTAGTATTTCTTCACATTGTCTCATAGAAAGCACGGTTTTCGTTAAACATTACAGAACAAGGAATTAGTTCTCTTTTATTTTGTCTACAAATTTTTTCTGAAATATTTCTCATTCTAAGAAGAATTGAGTGAGATATAAACAAATATATACTGGTCGCCACGTAAAGTACCCGTTATTTTTGTCGGACTTTAATGAAAACTGAATTTTCTCGACAGATTGCAGTAAAACAATCAAATAACACATGTCGTTATTTCTTTCCAAAGGGAGGCGAGTTGTTTCATGAGAGCGGAGGGACAGACACGACGAAGCTAATACTCGCTTTTCGCAATTTTCCATATAGAAATCATTCATTAATTTCATTAGTATTCAGCCTTGAAGGCCGGGCTTGGCAGGAACCAGAGCCCAGTATTGTGACCGGTATGGCTCTGGCACACTGCATCCTGGGCAAGTTCTTGGGGGTAGTTTGCCATTGCTCATATAGAAATAGGAAATAAAAATTATGTATTAGTGTTTCTGTGAAATTATATTTGTTTGTGTTTGATATTTAAACATGAGGCTTTAGAAATATGTTTAATTTCTATTGACTGTAACTCAGGACGTAATTATTAGGTACAAGAAACAAATAATAATAATAAAATTTCCTACATTAATTAAGAGGACTTATGTCTCAATAAACGTTTCAAAAGTTTGAAAATGTTGAAACTGATCTTGGAACTTAAAACGATAAAGTGGGCCAGAATGAATCAGACCATCCCAATCATCACGTTGTACTTTTCAACAACAACGATATTAAGTTCCCGCGCCATGAACGCATTCATGGAGAGTATAATAATAACTACACTCATTCTTAACTTCAGCACTAGATGGAGATAAGGGTTCAACTTCACGCCTCGAGCATCTTACCCTCGGAAAGAAAATCACTAGCAGCAATTGCATAGGACGCTGGATAGGCCCTATAGCTCGTATGGACATTTTTTGAGAAACGAATAACCCCTTTCGAATCAAAACTTATTCAATAAAACAATGAGGAAATATTCTGTACAATGTAGGACATAGTTTATTATCGGGAAGGGGCCTCCCTCCACCTTTCTCTTTTCCGGTTCAGACGCGTTTCAGCAACTGAACAACATTACTATACTTGCGTGCACAATTTATCCAAAAAAATACATGAGCAAACTTCAAAATTCTAGGCGCCAGACCGGTGACATGAAGCAAGATCAATACTGAGACCCCATAAATATTAGGCACCACCGGAAAAAATAGGGTCGCCATGGCGACCGGATGTCCGAGATTTGTTCACCCCTGTACCAATAATCTCTATTTAATGTAATAATTACTACTGTCACAGCGATATATTTCAGTAGCCCTTCTCTCTAGTAGAAACTGCCAAAGCCATGATTTCAACACCCTGACAATTTTATACCGATTACGGCCCGTAATATTTTAGTGACTTATTAATATTATGTAAAAGGATGTTGATGGAAACAATAATTAAAGCACGAAAACCAATATCGTATACAATTTTCCAACTGGTGTAGGTTATGGTAATGTATATGTAAAACGCAAAACGACAGGTTGTGAAACTACAACTGAATCACTACTTGTTTCTCGCAAATTCTAGTCACTTCCTATGACAGAAGTGTTTGGTGTTACTAAGCTGTTTCACACACGTTATGCAAATGAAAAGCAATTAGAGCGTGTGGTCACCGAGTTTCGCCACAATAATGTTATGCTTCCCTTTCGCTTTAACAGCTGATCTTAATATTAGGGCCACAAATATGACACAATGGCATGTATTTAGCATGTAACTATTATGGCTTTGTTGACTCTGTGTGCTTCTCCGTAGTGGCTTTTCTCTACTCTGACCTCATCACCAAACAAAGAGTAGACCATAAACAGTTTCAGTCCAGTTCAGTCGATATGATAAGACACTGCTGAGAAGGTAAAAACAGATGCAGTCCACAGAAGACACAGCTCAGAACTTCAGAAGAGGTTCAGTCCAGTTCGGTCCATTCTAGATATTGCTCAGACCATAAACATGTCCAGTCCAGTTCAGTCAGTATGCTAAAGCACTGCTCATCACACCATAAACATGTCCAGTCCAGCTCAGTCAGTATGCTAAAGCACTGCTCATCACACCATAAACATGTCCAGTCCAGTTCAGTCAGTATGCTAAAGCACTGCTCATCACACCATAAACATGTCCAGTCCAGTTCAGTCAGTATGCTA
>Ga0123357_10010029_pt1 | contig 12009 bp, 7 predicted proteins | sample TergutEmb28metaG_FD_89873 | JGI IMG/M metagenome (GOLD analysis project Ga0123357, IMG submission 89873) | Embiratermes neotenicus P4 segment gut microbial communities from Petit-Saut dam, French Guiana - Emb289 P4 | ecosystem: Host-associated > Arthropoda: Insects > Digestive system > Gut ...
ACTTTTCAATTTCAAACCAAACTCACCAACTAACACTTAATCAACAGACATTATGAAGTTATGAAAATCTTACAGCATTCACTCAACCTCTCTCAATCCTATGAACATCGCATTGAAACCACTCAAAAAATGACAAAAAACGACCTGACCCCTTTTCTGCCTCCTTTGATAAATAAAAACATGAATTCTATGCGCATATATCACATTTGGTTTTTTATTTTAATTTCTTGGACAACTGTATTATCTGCAAAAACAATGAAAATTAATAATTATTTTGAAACTCCTTTACAACGGAAATTGGCTGAGGCTTCGGCCAAAGGGCTAATTGAAGATGTCAGAAAATTTCTTAACGAAGGCGCAAAAGTCAATTATCAAGGTAACGAAGGTATGACTGCACTAATATGGACTCTCCTTCAACAAAATAAAAAAGGTTACCAATACTTATTGGAAAATGGGGCGGATCCTAATTTACAAATGGCAAAAAGCACCTTGACCTCTGATGGATTGACCGACGGTAATTCGGCAGTCTCATTGGCAACGATGCATGAGGATCCTTGGTATTTGATGATTACGCTCAAGCATGGAGGTAATCCGAATATTTTCAATTCCGTCAAAGGGGTTACGCCTATTTTCCAGTGTATAAAATTTTTTGAAAAAAAACACCCTAGGTTAGAGCAATTAAAATTATTGATTGCGGCAGGTGCTGACCTTAATGCTCTGGATAAATATGGATTTACGCCAATCATGCAAGCGGTAATGTTCAACCGCTTTGATATGGTTTACCTCATGTTAGAATCGGGGGCGGATCCAACTATTAAGATGAAATCAGGTGTCAGTGTCGCAACAATGATTAAAGACGCGCGCATTGCTCCTGAAAATGAGTTATATCAATGGAGAACCAAGGTTATTAATTTATTAAAAACTAAGGAAATTGATGTGGAAGGTGCAGTCAGTCTACGCCCAAATCGAGAGCAAAGCCAAAGACCCTAGGGCGTGTTTTGTCACTTTCTAATCCAATTTCTTAAAAAATAACAATTTAACCGACAACACAAAATGCCATGAGCACACCACACAAAACAGCAGCATTATTAATCATTGCCCTGATGCTGGCAACGTCCGCCCGCGCACAGCAAGTGGTGCAGAACCGCACCTACGAGGGTGGCGAACAAGAGCAGCGCAACAGCATGGAGAGCATCAGCACCGCCGATAGCGTCATCGTCAAGCCGAACGCCGATGTTCAGTGGGAATCCCTCACGAAAATCCACCTCATGCCGGGCTTTCACGCCCAGCCGGGCGCCAAATTCACCGCGCTGGTGCCCGACCCGAACGCTTTCGTCCTCGTGGTTTTGGACGGCGACAACCAGAGCGCGTCGCCCGGCGCCGTCAATGCCAGGCCGTTTGACATGGCCGTGTGGCAGCACGGCGGCCCCGTGATAAACATGCCGGTGACATTCACCGTCGCGCAAGGCGGCGGCTCATTGCTGTCCAGTCCTTCCGGCGGAGGAGCGGGCAGCATGACGTTGATGAGCGATGCCGAAGGCACGGTGCGCGTTTATTACCAGCAGCCGACCGCCGCCAATGTGACGAGCGTCATACACGTTACGTCCAATGGGAAAGCGGTTGATCTTCACAGCTATAATTTCAATACGCCCCTCGCCACCGGCAACAACCCTGTGGATGGAAACGGGAATGGCTCCGGCTCCGGCGGCAGTGGCAATACAGGCAACGGCGCTGATGGCAAGCCGCCCGGCTGGAAAATAGGCCCGGAATGCGATAATCCCGCAGGGTTCGTGGTTTTTTCACCAGAAGGCGACACTGGCGATGCCGATGGTGGCGCAGCGGGCCAGGCGTCCGTGCTGCTGACGCCGGCGTTGACTGGCAACACCGCGCCGGCGCCGTATGTTGTCACGGTATCCTCTATTTATGACACGAACACGGTCAACCAGCCATTCAGGAGCTTCGATCAAGCCACGGGCAATAGCTGGTCCGCCGGCGGTGGCGCCAACAACTACGACGCGAACGGTTACGGTTCGCAATGGATACAGATTTATCTTGGGCAGGAGCGCACGCTGACTGGCATGAGGCTGCGCGCGAACTATGGCGGCACGACGCGCCAGAGCGCGCGCGAGTTTGTCCTTGAAGGCAGTATTGATGGCCTCACATGGGAAACGATATTTGTCGCGAATGATGGCGACGTGGCCTTGGGGGCGGCTCCGGGCGATGTGATTTTCGAACGTCTGGGGGCGTATAATAAAAAATGCTCCTACATCCGCATGACAATCACCCGCATCTGGCCTGGAGGCCCCTACAACAACGGCTCGGCAGGCGAAATCGAATACTATGGATACTAAATAAAATCCTGAAGACCTGAAAGCCCAAACTCTGAACCAATTGCAAGCCGTAAACTATAAACCGCAAACTGCAGACTTCACTACAACCACAACATCATCACAATACCATGAAAACACACATCAAACTCATCGCCCTGACGGGCTTTCTAACACTGGCAACGCTGGCGCTGCCGGCGCAGACAAACACACTGCCCGCTTCGGGCAATGTCGGCATAGGAACCACAAGCCCTGACGTGCCGCTGCATGTCCAGGTGGACAATTGCGACCTCAATATCGTCGCGGGGTTTCACAACCTTTGCGGCGACGAGGACTGTGGCAATGCCGTGGGCATTGGCTTCGTGAATGAAGCCGAGGGCAATTGGTGGAAAGCGGCCATCGTGCATGAGCGTTTGAGCGGCTACGGGATGGGGGCCTTGCGTTTTTTGGTAAACGACGATTATGACTCAACACCTGTGTCGCTGGCTGACACGCGCATGAGTATTTTGTCCAACGGGTATGTTGGCATCGGCACGACGGACCCAAGCCATTTGCTGACGGTGAACGGCCCCATTCGCGCCAAGGAAATCATCGTCGACACAGGCTGGGCCGACGATGTGTTTTCCAAGGACTACAAGCTGCTGTCGCTTGCGGAGACTGAGAACTACATACGCAGCGCCGGACGGTTGCCGGGCATGCCCTCGGCTAAGGAGGTGCGGGACAAGGGTGTGAGCGTCGGTAAAACCGAAGCCATGCTATTGCGCAAAGTCGAGGAACTGACGTTGCACATGATCCAGATGGAGAAGCGAGTCGCGGAGTTGGAAGCCGAAAACGCCGCGCTGAAAGCCAAGTGAGACGGGGGGCAAGGGGGCAGGTTTTGCATTTTAAAAACCCGACCCCTTTGACCGCCCGCCGCTTCGAGCTTCCCTTTGTCCCCGCCACCCTGGGCTTCCATTATTTTTTATCCCTGTTTTTTATCATCGCAAAAATCGAGTTGAGGAATAATAATGAACAAATAACAGCCAGCACCCAGGACAGGGCGCCATGTGCTTTTGTTATTAATGCTGAATACCAATAATATCCGGCAACCCCAAGCAGGACAATCATTATGGCCGCCAAACATCCCGCGGGCGCTTTTCCTCGCGGCATGGAGGCGGGGGGTGTTTTCCCTTGACGCAAAGCGTCCATTTCATTGCCGCATTTGATGCAAACTGTCGCAAGTCCCGAATTCTCATATCCACACCGCTCGCATCTTTTTTTGGCCACCCGGACGTCCGGAAAATACGCGCCGATCCCGGCCATGATTTCCGGGTGAATGGGGAAAGGCGATTGCATGAGCGTTTCATAATATTTGCCGAGTTGCTGTTTCCATTTTTCAGGGCAATCCGGCATCAACTCAAGCCAGTGTTTCAAAGGCCCCTCAAATATTATGTATTGCTCCTCGGGGCCGTTTGCGCGCATGACCGCCTGGTTCCGATTCTGGATTTGGGTTTGAAACTTGGCGAAAAGCTCCCTGTAGAGATTAATCGAAAGGGCAATATAATCATCCAAAATGTCAAACAGGTCATCCGCCTCGATTTCATAACCGCTTTTTTCGGCACAGGCCCGGGCAATGATGCACTGAAGCACGGCCATGCCCGCGGCATGTTTGCCCGCGTCCAGCGAAGGCGTCGCGCGGCTGTAAAATTTTTGGGCCGTGCCGAATTGAACCTTCCACCATTTTTCCCCTTTCGCCCTGGCTTCTTTGATAATGGCCAGGTTCATTTCCACGGTTTGGCTCCCCGGCTCGTATATTTTCGCCAGCTCGCAATATTGCTCCGCCTCCTCATAGCTTTCGGCGAAATTCAGGATATGCCCCAGGCAGTCATGAAGAAGGGAAAATCCCACGCTTGATTTCCACGCGCTGTCCGCTTGCGCGAATGCCTCGATGTTTTTCAGGCTTTCCTTCACCGCCGCGCATGCCCCCAAACCATCGCCGATATGGTGGCTCAGCAATGTGACTTCATTCGCCTTTCCGATGGCATGCATGCCGGGGTCGCGCCCGGCCAGCTCCGTTCCCTTCCTGCGCATATCCAGCGAACTCCTGAGCATGCCCCAGTCCTTGAACCGGAGGCCCTTGAAGTAGCATTCCATGTAATCACGGTTGGTTTCCAAAAAATTTTCGTTAATCATATTTGTTCTCCTTGTTTTAAAAATGTTCAGGTCAAGTCATTCAAGAATTCGCAAGCATCACCCCGTCCTTCCCTTCTTGAATAGCCTGTTGGAAATTAATAACGCCAGCGCCAGGACAATCATGCACACGCCGGCCACGCTTAGGGCGGGGACTTGCGCGAGGAGCACATATCCGCTTGCCGCCAACTCGGGGGATAAATTTAATTTTGCAACCAATTCCGGATGTTCCTTGAGCGAAACCACTTTCATGTATCCCTCGCCGTTGAAAAACCCGATGGTGATCATGGGAATTTTCCGCCGGTCAACCTCAATGACTCTCATCGCGCCTTTTTGCACACCGTGTATCCAAAAGCTGTAACCGGGCATGTCTTTGGGAACGTCCACGTTGCCGCCTGTTTTGTCGACGGTCAGCTTGGATGTTATTTTCAGCGGAACGGAATCGTTATATGCTTTTGCAACAGTTTCATCCGCGTGTCCGGCGACCAATTCAACGGAGTTCCTGGAAAAGGACGCCATCGCCCAGATTACCAGTAAAACGCCCGCGGCAAGGAGCCAATAAAGTATCCGCGGGGATTTTCCCGATTTATCATGCCGGGTGGCGGGCCCTGGCCGTGGAGCTGGTTCCCGCCGCCCATGCGGGTTTTGGGCGGCCAGTCTTGCCAATATTGCCGCGGGATTTCCTTGCATGCCGCCCGGCATTTCGAAGGCCCCATTCATTTTCCCGCAATAACGGCATATCGGCGACTGCCTGACAATCCTCCTGCCGCAATTCGGGCAGGCCGTGAATGCATCGGGGAAATATTTTCCGAGCGCGTCAACCTTGTCCTGGGCGTGAAGCATGGCAAGATTGAGCCAGCACATTTGCAAATAATCGGAGTATTTTGCCTTGTCGGCCTCGCGCATGTCCGGCATGAACTCGCCCCAGATTCTCAACGGTTCGTCGAGAATGATTGACAACTCATTGTGAGAACCCGGATTGGTGTCCCTGCCATGGGCCGCTTGGTATTTCATCAAAACATTGGAAAACTGCCTGTGGGAAATCACAATATAATCGTCCAGCGTGTGTTCAAAATAAACGTATTCAATATCGTATCCCGGCCTCCCGGCGAGCGCGCGGCTTAACACGCATTGCAGGACCGACATCCCGGGGCCATAAGCTCCCTTGTCCGCCGCGGCGGATTCCCGGCTGAAATGGGCGTGCGCCAGGTAACCTATCTGGAATTTCCACCATTCCGGCACCTGGTTGCGCGCGTTTTCCAATTCCTTGATGTCTTTCTCCGGCATTTTATTCGGATAGTATTTTGCGTAAAGCCGGCAATACTGGAAATATTCATCGTAACTTTCAGACCATTGCCGGATAATATTGAGTATGTCCTCAAACAGGGTCAACCCCGTCACTCGATGCCATTCCTTGTCGGCGGCGGCAAACAACTCCGGATTTGACAGCGCATCCTTGGCGGCGGCGAATGCCGCGATGCCATCGCCGATATGATAGCCCAGAAGGGTCGCCTCGTTTGCCTTGCCGATTGCGCGCAAGGCGGGATTGCCGGACATGGCGGCGAGTTCGGTGGCTTCCCTCCTTTTCCCAAGGGAGCCATGCAACAGCCCGCGGTCCTTGAGCTTCACGCTTTCCATGAATAAATCCAAAAACATTTGCAACTTGTCATTTCTTTCAATCATCATTTGTCATTCCCTCCTGTTAAGTTTGGTTTCGTAGATAATCTCGTTATTTTCCACCACGGCCGTCCCCGAAGGGCATGGGCTGATATTGGAAATGCTTCGATGCGCGGGCAGGCGGGCAATCAGCCGGCCTGAATGCAAATCCACGACACAAAGGCCCTGTTCCTGCCGCTGGTGATATAGCAAGCCATTGCTGGCGGACAATCCGCAAAAATCAGCGATGAACGGGGCTTCAAAAACGGTTCGCCTGGAGGAGAAATTCCCGCCCAAGTCATAACAAATTGCCTCCTGTCGCGTAATGACACAGGCTTTGTTTTCGACGCTGTCATAAACAATGCCATCAATCGGGCGCTCCTTCAGGCCGTTGTAATGGTCTTCAAAGACCATGCGGCCTTTTTTGTCGTGCAGCGCCAATGCCGTTTCCTCCAATAGCGTCGCCTGCTGGACCAGCCTCCTCTTGGCGACCACGCCGAAATAATCGCCGCAATCGCACAATAAATAATTGCGGGAGCTGCTCTTGAATGTTTCCGCGTCCCTTGTTTCCCCATTGCCGTCCACCAGCCTGATCATCCCGTCCTGGTAAAGTATGACAAACACATTGAGTTTATTTAAAAATTGAATATCAAACACGGCCGAGCGGATGCCCGGAGGCTCAATCAATATCCGCCTGCCGGAAGCCGCCGTCATTTCCGCCGTGATGCCGTCCCCTTGGCGCAAAACAGCCCCCGCGCCGTTCCAGTCGCACCTGTAATTCATCAGCGATGTCAGTCCGTATGGCAAATGTTGAAGCATATCCTTGCTGATAATCCTGTCCGCCTCCCGTGTTTTGAGGCGCAGGCAATTATCCTTGTCGACAAACAGGATTTCGCACGAGCCGCGCGAAATCCTCGATTTCATAATGGTGTAATTCTCCTTGAGCGTTTCCCCGATCAGCGCATAACGGTGGTCGGAAAAGAAAAATGCCTTTTTGTCGCCAACGGCATGAATGCGGCTCTTTATATCCCACCGCCCGACGGATAACATGCCATAATCCTTGATGGCGCCGTCCGCGCCCAAAAGACACAGCTGCCCGTGCTTGCTTGCCAGCAGCAGGGAATCGCCAAACAACGCGCCGCTTCCCGGCACAAAGTCGCAACCGAGGATTGAGGCGGAGCGCATCAATGGGTCCGTGAAAACCAGCATTTTATTGTCCGCAAGGATCACCATCCGTCCGTTGAACGCCAGCATGTCATATACATTGTCGGCCAGCTCATGGCGGAGCAAAACACCGCCGGCGCTGGCGCGAATGCAATACTGGCCGCCGCTTTTTTTGAAAACATAATAGCGGGTGTTATCAACAAGATAATATCCGCAAAGCGGGCAGTCGGGGCAGTCCTCCTGGATGTTGGCATCGCTTGTCTTGGAAAGCGGGATTTCATCCAGCGCCGGGTCAAGCGTGATTGCAAACAGGCTGTTTTCGGGTGTTTGGTATATTAATTTATTCCCGGCGACAAACACACAAGCGCTTCCAAGGCGAATCCTGCGGCACTTCCTGCCCAACTTTAACTCGGAGGATATTACCACCCTGTTTGTGTCGCGGCGCAGGTGAAAAATGGAAAAACCATCGCGCATGGCCGCCGCCAAAAGGTCTCCTTTCGGCGAGACAAATATGTTTTCAATTTCCCCGCCGGCGGCAACCTTGAATCTTGACACGGTTTGCAGGGCGCCGGTGTCCACGACCTGGACTTCGTCCGCGGAAACCAAAAAGAACGCCTCCCCGGAATCCCCCGCGACATGGCCGCTCCTGATATCCAAGGGCTGTATGGCGCGCGCGCCAACAGTCCTTGTCCGGGTCAACTCAATGGGAAGTGCCGCCCCATCCATTTTTATCCACGGATTTTTGCAAAGCGCGGCAGCCTTCGCTTTATATGCGAGAGGCAGTTCCTTGTAAAAAGTTTCGGGGGCCGCGCTTGGATTTTTAGCCAGCAGGGCGGCCGTTTCGTCAATGAATTTTTGTATTTCCGCGGGTATGACGCCCGCCTCGAGCTGCCTGGCCTCGTTCAACAGATTGACCGCGCCGTCCTTTTCATAATAACGGTTTAAAAAATCCAAATCGGTGTATATTTTTTCCAGGTATTCACGATTGGCCGCCCGCCGGGCATGATACGCGCACTCCGAGGGGCGCGTGCCGAAAAGCGACATCGCCAAAACCAAATGGAGATTCGCCGGATACTTCTCCCGGGCCGCAATTTTAAACTCATCATACAAAAAGTCCGCGCGGCCATCCTTGCGCGCCATGAACGGACGCGTCTGCCGGAAATAGAAGCGTATGACGCCGAGAATCTGTTCCGTGGATTTGCCCGGAAATTTCTGTATAAAACAATCCAGCATTTCCGCCTCTGAAAGCCCGTTTCTCGCTTGTGAAAGCAATCCAAATATGAAGGGAACGGAGTCGGCGGAAGCGATGGAAACATACGCGTTGTCCTCTTTTTCCAGACGCCTCAGCATTCCCGCGAACGCTTCCCTTGGGCTTGAACCATAGTTCTTTATTTCATCGGGCAACCGCGTAAAAGAGCCGAAAAAACGCAGCTCATGCAAAAGCACTTTCAAAAACAACGGGTTGTCCGTGTGATGCTCAACGGGGAAGCGGACGCGCATTGTTTTTTCACCCATCCATTCATTCCAACTCGCATTCCAACTCGCGTTCGAATTCGCGTTCGAATTCGCGCCAGACGCGGCATGACGGGAGCGCGGGCCAATGCGCCGTCCCAAATGAGTTTTGCGGGCAGGATGCCGGCGCTCCCATGATGGAGGCGTCCAGCGGCAAGTTGGGGAATAATGCAGATTCGAACGCACCCTGGAGTCAATGCCTCCGCAAATTTCCCTTATCTGCCCTTCATCAAACGCCTTCAGGTAGCGCTTCAGGAATTGCTCTATCAGGGATTTTTTCACGCCAAAGTCCGCCAGTTTATTGACTGGAAAATTTATAAACTTGCCGTCATGCCGTGCAATCTCGCTTTTGTTCTCGTCCGTCAGTTTTATGCTGAGAATTAGCTTTAATCCCGGCGGGAGGGCTTCAGGAAGCCAGTAAAGCATATTTTCCCCGTCAGTCATTTGATTAATAGCGTCAATGACAATATGGCGATGGCCCTTCGCGGCAATCGCCGCGAGCAAAGACAGGATGTTTTGCCTGAGTTTCTCGCATGACTCCGGCATCTCCACCCCGGCTTGGCGGCAAATGCCATCCCAGAGCGTGTAAGAATCCGTTGTTAAATCGGACACCCCGCAAAAGCGGTAAATTCCTTCTGTTTCATCAAAAAGGCTGCCGTTGTTGCCGGGTTTGACATAATGAGCCAGCAGCGTGGTCTTGCCAAGGCCGGCCTCCGCGGTGAGAAGCATGGCTTTGCCGCTTTCGCCACTGATATAATCATTAAGCCCTTGCTCGATGTCCGAGCGGTGGATGTATCCCTCGGTCGCAATCTGGACAAACAACTCCTGCTGCTCTTTGTCGGCTCCATATCTGTCCAGATGGGATACAAAAGGCTCTTTTCTATCCTTGAATTTCCCGGCGCCCAAAATGGCATCTTGCAATGCCTCGATAATGACAGATTTAAAATCCGCCAGGCCGCCGTTTTTATCCCTGGCTTTGAAACCAACCAGCCGGCCATCTTTCAGGATATCCCCGACGCGGACGCCATTTATTATTTCACGTCCGTTGATTTTTTCCCTCAAAAGCTCGGGAGTCCGCGCCTTGCCGTCCCATGAGCAAGTGTAGGGGATAATGCCCTGCTTTCCGATTTTTCCAAGCGTTCCATTGATTTCCTTCTTTAATTCCCCAAGGGCCTTGTCGGCATCGCGCGGGTCGCCGCCCCAATCGGCCACATCATCATTGGTGTAAATTTTGCGATGAAGCGCGGTGAATATTTCAACCGGCAGGGAGGCAAATGGGTCCATTCGCTCAAAAAAAACAGCATTGCAAGGGGCGGGCATTTCCTCCCGCGAGTCTTGTATCCAGCGATACATGGGGGCAAGGAGCGCATGTTCGATTTCCACTTCAGTGACCGATTTTTTCCCGATATAGCCAGCGACCTGCGGGTATTCATTTATTGTTTCCGCGCTGACCTCATTCAATCCCCCGGCCCGGACCGGATCATTGGGGACCCAGCCTCTGCGCTGGCCGATCAAGCACAAAAAGAACGGCCTGCAATCATCAATGTTTTCCAGGCATTTTCGTATCACATGCTTGTTTTGGGCGTCATCGGCGGTCACGCCCCAGCGCAAATCGATATCCACCAGTCGTATCCTGCGTTTCTCGCACCATTCGGCAAGCTCTGGAAAAACATATTTGATTAAATAGTCGCGCTCAGCGTGCATGTCATTAAACGTGCTGCTGATAAAAATACTGACGGTTTCCCAGTTCACGGATGTATTTTTGATTTTATCAATACTTGCCCGGCCTTTTTGCGTAAAGTTTTCGAACAACAAAACGTGAACCGCCACATTTGGGGCACGGGCGCATCGGGTTTAACGAATCTATCATGCCCATGCCAGATTGCAAATAAAGCAAGGTGTCGCAATTTTGACATTCCACGCCGGGCTTTATCCAATACTTTTTTTGCAAGTCCATATAATCATGTGGCGGAGGCTTGCCCAGAAGTTCATAACATTCCTCGCAAGGCGGAAGCGCGCATTCCACCCTGTCTCCGATGTATTGTTGTTCCAGCGGACTTTTTATTCCAAGCGCTGCCTTGATGTTGTCAAATAATCCCATGATGTGTCCTTTTGTTTTGGTGTGTTTAGGCGCGTTTAGGCGCGTTTAGGTGCGTTTAGGTGCGTTCAAGTTTTTCTCCACATCCTCAACCTCACACTATCACTATCAGGCGGGGGGTAGTGTTGTTTGCGACATTAGTGTTTGCGACGTTAGTGCGACGTTAGTAACTTTTTTGTTGTTCCTCAGGCGGTGAAAAGAGCTTTCATATCTTTGTGTCCTTGGCAACATAAATTTTGAATTTAAGCCTGAAAAGGGTGCAATCAGAAGTGATGGCAGGGCCAAAGGCCCGATTAATAACAGCCCAGCCCAACGGGCTTGCGCGGCGCCGCCGGGAACGCGGCCAGCCTTGGCCGCGAAATAAACGCATCAGATTGTGCGCATGATTTTCGCGGCCAAGGCTGGCCGCGTTCCCAGCAGCGCCGCCGTGCCTTATGCGAAAACCAATCGCGGTTTTCAGGTTCAATCGCGATTTTCGGGTTTAATCGCTATTTTCGGGTTAAAGCACACGCGGGTTCAAATGCCCGCGGTTTTTTTATTCGACTGCAAGCGCTGCCGAGCCTTGCCTTGAGGCGTAATTTCGGGCCTAAACAGCGCTCACAATGTCCCAAACACAAACACCCGCGTCTTCCGCGTCTTCCGCGCCACCCGCGCCTCCCGCGCCTCCCGCGCCTCCCGCGTCTTCCGCGTCTCCGTCGCCTTCGCCAGGGGCTTCGCCGTTCGCCAGCTATTCGTTTTTCGGAACGCGCCGCTACCTGCCGTTGTTCCTCGTGCAGCTCACGGGGGCGTTTAACGACAATTTTTTCAAGAACGCGTTCGTCATCCTCGCGACGTTTCACTTCGCCGAAAACCGCCAGTGGAACGCCGAGGTCATCACGCAAATCATCGCGGTGCTCTTCGTGCTGCCGTATTTTATTTTCTCCGCGTTCGCCGGGCAGTTGTGCGACAAGTTCGAGAAGGCCCGCATCGTGCGCGTCACGAAAATCTGGGAAATCATCGCCCTGGCTTTCGGCGGCGCCGCGCTCCTGCTGGACAATCCGTGGATGCTTATCACGACGATTTTCATGCTCGGCACCCAGGCGG
>Ga0123357_10010031_pt1 | contig 12008 bp, 8 predicted proteins | sample TergutEmb28metaG_FD_89873 | JGI IMG/M metagenome (GOLD analysis project Ga0123357, IMG submission 89873) | Embiratermes neotenicus P4 segment gut microbial communities from Petit-Saut dam, French Guiana - Emb289 P4 | ecosystem: Host-associated > Arthropoda: Insects > Digestive system > Gut ...
CGGGATGACAACATATAATACGCCAGCAATCATTCGTGATACCGCGTTTAAGGTAAGGAAGGAATATGACACCCGTAATCCATTTGAAATTGGAGACGGCATGGGTATCAACATATATCTACGGAACGACTTTCACAAGCTTAAGGGAATATACTCGTTTTATTTAGGCGAACGCAGTATCCATGTGAACTCAAATGATACGGACAAACAGCAAATAATGTACTGTGGGCACGAGCTGGGACATGATATTTTACATATAAAATTAGCCGAATACTTTACATATACCGATATTGATTTTTTTGTCCGCAGCAGAATGGAGTTTGAAGCGAACCTGTTCGACGCTCATTTAACATTGGATGAGGAGCAGATTCTTGATCTGGCCGCGTCCGGATATAATTTAGATCAAATCGCCTCCTATATGAATACATACAGAGAACTGCTTTTAATAAAATTGAAGGATATGAGTGATTTAGGGCTTCCTGTAAGAGCCGCTTATTCTCCCTTAATGAATTTTTGGTCGAGCCGTTAATCAAGCTTAGACAGGTTTTATATCTGAGAAGGTCAGGTTAAATGTTTGCATACATCTATACCTGACTTTTTTGGTTTGAGTGGATAGGTTCTGCCGGCTATCAACTTCCATCATGACTGAAATTATAAAACGAACATGGCTGTTATGCTACCGATATTTGGGTGTTACGGTGGGCTTAGTTACAATTCTATATGGATAATATAATCATTTTATAATTATTTTTATGAAATTACTCCGAAATAGTTTACTCGATTGAAATATTTGTCGAAAATAATTGTCATAATCTAAATTTTTATTTTGTCCCTAAATTATTAGAAACATATTGACAATGGCACTTATTTCCATTAAAATTTAAACAGTAACATTTTACACCTCATATGGCAAAACTTAAACATATATTAAAACATATTCTACTCCCCATGACAGGATGAAGCAAGGTTGTCAACAATCTGTGAGCAAATAAGCTGCCATGGGTCATTTTATGCCCATTTTAATATTATATAGAATTATTCAAAGATATAACGAATTTTTTTATTTTTATGCACTTATTGATATCAATCGTCGGTAGGTCGCGTTGATATTTATAAGGAACATATCAAAACATCTGTAGCCTAACCAGGATTATTCTGGATCAGGTGAAAGAGCGAAGCTATGCCTTTTCAATCGAAAGGACAAGATGATGATATTTTGGTATGTTTTATATGTTATAACCGGAAGCGAAAAAAAAGCTGTCAATGAGATTGATAAAGTATGGAAAATTTCTGAAATTAACCCTTTCATTCCTGAACGTGTGGATTATTTTAGAAAACAAGGTTCGGAATTAACTGAGAAGAATCTTTTATTCCCTGGCTATGTTTTTATTGAGACACAAATATCGGCAATTGACTTTTTCACAATGACATCTCGCAAGATACAACGTTCAAAATTTATGCGACGGCTTCTTAGTTATAATAACAGCTATGATTATTCTGATTATTCCTTTGCAATGAGAGAGGAAGAACGTCAGACAATTCAAAGAATTTGTAATAATGAATTTTGTGTGGATATGTCTCAAGGTTTCATAGAAGGGAACCATGTGATAATAACCAGTGGCCCTTTAATTGGTTTTGAGAGTCATATAAAAAAAGTGAATCGACATAAAAGAAAAGCAGTTTTGGAAATTGATATCATGGGCGCCAAACGAGATATAATTGTTGGCCTGGAGATAATCCAAAAAATATAACTTTTAGCCCTGATCGGGTTATGCTGAGATAGAAACTGGGGAGGTGTTACAGCAAGATAAGCTTTCCCTATAGTCGGTCATATACATGACCCCTTTCGAAAATGTCGCAATATTTCGTGACGCATCCTCGATCTTACTATAGGAGTTCAGCCTTTCAAGATGTCTAATCTGTCCGACGCAGGTGTTAAATTCCAGCGTCACAGGTGTCAAATCTGCCCGACACTAGTATCAAATTTGGTGCGACATATTCACTATTGGAATAATCGGCGAATTTTTAGCGCTAACGGCGGCCTACCGCCATCTGTTAAGCGTTCCCGATTCTACAGTGTTTAAATGTCTGTGTAAGTTATTATTACGGCAAATGGAAAAAAGCTCCATTCTCCCCATTCAATTATACTAAGCTTCCACGTAAACCCACAACTCATAAAAAACGGGGAAGTGGAAGCCATCAAAAATAAGTTCCACCCCCAGCTAAAAAAGCGGATGGATTAAAGCAAATTAATACGATTAAAATAACAGGCCATACACAACCGTCTATATATCGCGGTATAATCACAAAAACATACCAAAGAATGCAAGCCGGTTTATTATTTAAAAAGTTTCTAAATGCGCATTCTAGTAGACTGCACAGTGAATACGTACACCCTTTATTTATAGTATCCAGCTGTACGTGTTGATCGGCATGATGCGTTATAAAGACGTTTTTATAGGTGTACGTATTGGCGGAGGACTGCACTAGATTCAATCGGGATAGTCTTCAGGATTATCTCAACTTATTCGCATTAGTAAGGAATCCTCCTTATGAGATGCTTGAAAAAATTGATAAAGTCGTCAATTTAGCTTTTCAAAATCCTAAATTGCTTCGATATAGACAGCAGTTTGTCTTAAATTAGATATTCGCCTATCACTGTGCATGTAAAGGTTTATATCATTTATCTAATAAAAATGAGGAAAAAAAATTGAAATTACCAAAAATTATTAATATACTACTTACATATCAATGTAATTTACATTGTTCATTCTGTTGGCAAAATCGCTATCGTTATGCTGACGAATTGACATTAATACAAGTTACAAAAATTCTAGATGAAGCTTATTGTATAGGCATAAAAAATGTTAATTTTTGGGGGGGTGAACCACTTTTACATAAAGATATTTTTAAAATGATAGACTATGCTAAGTCTTTAAAAATGCGTTGTTTTATAATTACAAATGGTTTATTAGTCGAAAAATATGCAGAGAATATTGTTAATAGTGGACTAGATTTTTTACAAATATCAATTGATGGCCTAGCAGACCAGCATGACACTATACGTAGTTATCAATCATTATTTATAAAAATAGAAAACGGAATAAAGAAAGTAAACAGATTAAAACGGATCTTTCCGTTAATTTCTAGCGCAACAGTTATTTTACCAAATAACTATAATATTCTTGAACAACTAGTATCGTATAATTTTAGTATAGGCTTTGAGGCAGCATTCTTACAGTTTCTAATGGCATACAATCGAAAAACTATCGATATGTATAAAAGATTACTTCAAAATAAATATGGTATAGAAATAGATAGCATTATATACATAGACCAATTTGAAGGATATGGCTTAAATAAAAAACAGTTTGAAGCTGTATGTTTTCAGTCTCAGAACATGTTAGCAAAATGGAGTAATAAAGTGAGCATTCCCACGATATTAAAACTATCTGGTGATTATAAATTCTACATTCAAACTGAAGGCAGTTATCCGAAAGATATGACATTGGGCTGTCAAAATTTATTATATAAAGTCAACATTATGCCCAATGGAGATATGGTGATGTGTCCTGATTTTCCTGATTTTAAAATTGGAAACATTTTTGATTCAAGTCTATTGCAACTTTGGAATAGTGATCATCGTTTACAATTTGTATCTGATTTTTACGCTGGACATATGTTACCAATATGTTCTAAGTGCTGTCAACTGTGGGAGGAAAATGCAATTGGAGGTTTTAAAGGATTGGTGTTTAATGATATATAATAGTATTTAAAGGAAATTTTATTTTCAGTTATTGTCCATACCATTAATATAAACGACTTTAAATCCGGAATAGATCCTGCATCAATAGCTTTCGAAAAAATATCCAACGATAGAGAAATTTTGTGGAGAATGCGGTTATCGCAAGTTTTTAAAGAAGATATACAGAATATTCTTGCCTATATATTGATATTTCAGAGTGAATTTAAAATTCTACGTAGAATATGGGTAGCAGAACGGACATTTGGTGGATTTAACAGTTCATGAAGATTAATGCATACGACGGCCCAAAATGACAGGTGTACCAGAACCGCTTTACACTGAAAACGCGACCGTTTTACACACGCAACGATGCGTTTTACACTTATTATAATATGTCTAGGGCTTCTTCCCTTTGAATTTGAAATCCATAAAGAGCGATAACTTGCAGTAGTATAAGCATTGTACAGGCAATGTTTTAAGTTGAAAGCACTTATTTCTTGTTTGGATCGATTTTATACCCCTTTTACAGTCTCGTTCTTTGACCACATATTTTTGAAAGTTTAATCTGCTATTATAAATTTTTGTCTATGCTTTATGAACACTATTTAACGTAATCGCTTTTTAGAATGAAAATAATAATTGCTGAAAGTAGAATTATATTATGAAAAGAAAGATTTTTTTAATCTCACCACACCCTGATGATATAGCATTATCATTAGGATGTACAATAATAAAAAACCATGAACTTTATGATTTTTATATATGGGATGTTTATACAAATAAAAAGTATAATAAATTATTATTAAATATAACGCAAACGATAGATCAGGTGAAAAAGGAAGAATTTAATGTATGGCAAAATTTTAGTATTAATCTAATTTACGATAAATATGATGATGCACAACTAAGAAAAAATTCCAATCTGGGACAAATACTCGGTTCTTCTATAGAAGAACGGGCATCTATTGAATATGACGAGAAGTTAATTCATGATGTAGAAATACGATATCAAAATCTTATAACTATAATTAAACCCGACTATATAGGCGTTCCAATTGCAATTGGTAACCATATAGATCATATTATTATGCAAGAAATAGCTCTTTCAAATTCTAAGTATAATCTTTTTTTTTATGAGGATATGCCTTATAGTATTAATTTGCAATGGTATAAAAGAGGAATTGAGAAACTATATAACAAACTGTCATTATACGAATATAATGTCGATATTGCTCAATTGGATTTGCAAAACAAACTAGTCTTACTAGCTCAGTATAAAAGCCAATTAACACAGAGAGATTTACGTTTAATCAGAAATTATTATGAAGAGCGTTTTAACGAGCAACAAATTTATGAAAAAATATGGCTTGTTAATAAATAATAAATATTAATAAATATCTGGAAAATCTGACTAAATGCGATTGGAGAATTAATACAAAGGATGAAGAAAAAGCTGCTATTCAATGATTTTGTAATTCAATATAGTCATTGTAATTTCACATGTGAATATTGTTTAAACTTATTAAAACCAGATGAGACAAATATTTGGAGATTTACTGGGCAAACTCATACTTCTAGCGATATAGAAAGAGATATACCATTTAGATATCATGGAATATTAAAACATAATGTTAATCGAACACTTGAAAATTTTCAAAAGGCTTTTGATGCCCCTATACTAAGAATCAGCGGTGGTGAGATTCTAGGAATGGACGGCATAAAGGAGCTTTTAGAAATAGTAAGCAGCAAATACCAGCTTGTACAGATAATTACAAATGGTTTTTATCTAGATCATAATATGTCTAACTTTCTAAATAATCTTAAAAATGTACATATTCATTTTTCATTAGATGGGCATACAAACACATTAAATTATTATCGCGTCAAAAATGGCGATATTCAAAAGCGTTTATTAGATAACTTAGATTATTGCGTAACTATTGGCCTTCCTGTCGAAATAAGTAGCGTAATGACAAATTGTAATACAATGGAATTTGAAACATTTTTGAAATATTTAATGCACTATTCAGGAATGATAAAGGTTTTTCCGGCACCTGTTAGAGGAAGCCATTCTATGCAGTTCTTACCGACGGATAAAGCGGTGAAAAAATTTTGTGAAATAGAAGATAGATATGGACAATACAGTACAATACTTCCTCCATTAGCTTATATAAGCAATTTAATGGATTTTATGAGGACTTATATGAAAAGAAAACAATGTTTTATACCGTTAGTCGCTGTACAAAGCCTTGACAATGGTTCAGTGACTGCGTGTCCTAATGGATGGACTTCTCAAATTGCTAATCTACATTTTGATAATATAGAAAAAATCATAGAAAATGTAAATAAAAACCCAATTTATCATATACTTACTCAAGAGAGGCCCAGACTACAATACTGCAAAGAATGCTTTACTGCCTATGATGTTATTAATCTTTTCTTCAATAATGAGATCACAGAAGATGAATTACGTACAATTCCACTTTATTCCAATGATGGTATTATATGCAGAATTAATGAGATAAAGAACATACATGGGAGAGACATATGTTAATAAGTGTTATCATCCCCACTTTTAATAAAATTGAAAGATTGAGATTAACGTTATGCTCATTACAACAACAACAATATCAAAATTATGAAATTATAATTGTCGATGATGGCTCAGACTCGCAGACACAAGATTATTTATCACAACTGCAAAATACCCATCTATATGAACGGCTTAGAATAATCAGACAAAGCAATGAAGGTCGATCAAAAGCTCGTAACATAGGCGCTAAAAATGCGACAGGTGATCGATTAGTATTTATTGATGACGATGTAATAGTTGCACCAGATTTTTTAAATGAACATGCTAAAAATAATGAAGTTATACTACATGGAAAAATAGTCACCTTAAGTTATTTAAAATTTTTTCGAGATCCAACAAAAGCTATATTTTACCAAGAATTAACTACTGGAATAACGAAATCAATTAACAATTTATATAACAGGAGTATCAGTCAAGAGGATATATACAATTCTTTTTATGAAAAGATTGCTACCAATAATAAAATAAGCCGTAGCGAGTGGTTAATTCAAAATGTATTTGAAAACAACTTCGAACTATTGTATTGGTTAGGAGTAACAGGAGGTAACTTTTCTATTGATAGAAAATTATTCTTTGAAATAGGAGGTTTTGATGAATCATATGGCAAAGTATGGGGATATGAAGATTTTGATTTGGGATATCGGCTGTTAAGATATGGTTGTCATTTTGACTATAATACCTTTGCAATTGGATATCATATTGCACATTATCGAATTTTAGAAGATATATATAATCAAAATGCAATGAAGTTTATTGCAAATTTTCCTAATGACATATATATAAAAATAGTAATCAAATATTTATGTGGTAGCATAAGTCAAAAAGAGATAAATGAATTAATTAGAAATTTCTGATTAAGGTGATATAATTGAATACAGACGAATTGCTAGATATAATATGTAAAAGCTTAAAATCAATTCTAGGTGATAAGGCTTGTTTTAATGTACTATTCAATAATGATGTTGTTTTTTCTGGTGGTCTAGGAATTACATCTTATGAATATATGCAACTAATATTTAATCTCGAAAAGGACTATAATTTAGCATTTGATAATGAAATTTGGGAATATAATAAAATTATAACTATTGGCGACCTAATGTCATATATACATACAAATAAGATATGCCCAGACTGCGATCGATATATTAATAATACTACGTTTTTATTTCATAAAGTCATAGAATATAACAGTGAACATATCCCAAATAAAGTCGCGATAATTAGCGATTTTTCTGATGGCATTACATATAAGCAGCTATGGTTATTTGTTAAAGATGGCATTGCTGAACTAGAGGAACAAGGATTACATTATAATGACAGTATCCTTTTCTATTTACCTAATTCGTTAGATTTTATCGTTAATTATTTTGCTTGTGCATATTTGGGCTTGAGAATCATTTTGTGTGATATAAAACTGATACATGAATTAATTTATATTATAAATGAAAATAATGTTACGAGTATTCTTGTAGATGATAAGACAATTGAAAATATCAGATTGTTAAAGGAAAACCACATATTATGTTGTAATATATTAAGAGCTAATAGTTATATTTTAAAAAGTGACAGAACTGACATCGCATTACGAAATTATAAAATTGATGAAAATGATATATCTATTATACTATATACATCAGGTTCTGAAGGACGACCAAAGGGTGTAGCAAATTCCTACAAAAATATTACAGAATCTATTAAAAATTATTGTAGAACTATTCCATTTAACAAAAGTGACAAATTTATTGCTGCAATACCTTTTTATCATTCTTATGGCATGGGATCCTGTCTTTTGGCAGGGTTAGCAAGTGGTTCGACGTTGATTATAATGAGTTCTTTTCAACCAGAAAAAGTACTAAACGTAATAGAAAAAATGAAAGCAACCGTTTTTCATGGTGTACCATATATGTATAAAATGCTAAACTATTGTTTATCGAAAGCAGAAACTGATTTAAGCAGTCTTCGACTTTGTATAAATGCTTCAAGTAAATTGAATTTGGAGGATGCTAAAAAATTTTACGATTTAACAGGGATCATTATTCATCAAGAGTATGGTAGTACCGAGACTGGAACAATTGCTTTCTATAGAAATTATAATTTCATTACCAATTTAGACTGTGTTGGTGAACCACTGCTTGGAGTTGTAGTTAATATATGTAATCCTGATGATAAGGGAATCGGCAAAATTGCTATAACAAGTAATGCAATTGCCTTAGGGTACATTAATACATTAGATTTTTCAAATGTTAATTATGTAACAGGTGATATTGGATATTTTGATAAATATGGGCGTATCATTTTGCTTGGTCGAGAGAAAAGATTTATTAACATTACTGGCATTAAAATAAATGCGTATGAAGTTGAGAATGTAATTTGTAATCATCCGAAAGTAAAAATGGCTTATGTCTTTGGAATCAAAAATAGTTATTTCGGTGAAGCAATTAAGGCTCTTGTGGTTAAAGAAGATAGTTCATTAAGTAAAGAGGAACTCATAACTTATTGTAAATCGAAACTAACAAGTTATAAGGTTCCGACACAGATTGAATGGTGTGATCAACTTGATTTAACTCAATTAGGCAAAGCAACCATGAATAATCAATATTAAAGCGCTCTTGCATAATTATGAAAGGAGAAGCATGTATATTCATGCTATAAAAAATGGAAAAAAGTATGTACTATCTCTTTACATATTTATGTATTGACCAATTATCTTGTTTTGAAAAAGTGACACGCAGGACTGATCAGAACATGGCTCTTTTTAAAGTAAATCCTTACAATAGCGAACTAATAGCTTTCTATGAACTTGAGAGATATACAGGACTTAAAAAACATGATCGTTCTTTTTATAATGTTGAACAGTGTCAAGCTTTTATCGATGAAATTTTAAATGAAATTGGATTGTCATTAAACCAAATTGACGTTATATGGGGCACAAAGGAACTTGAGAAGGGTGTTAATACGCAACTCTATGAAAAGATTGAACACTTTTTTACCGAAATACCGTTTTATCCACATCATTGTTATCATTTGTTTTCCTGTCTTCAGATGGATACTTCATTACGTGATGAAGAGATGCTTGTATTTGCGGTAGATGGTGGTCCAGATTTTGTGGATGTAATGAATATAAAACCATATCAATATGCTGGATGTTATAGAAAACACGGAAAACTATCTTTCTTTAGTGTCTATTCACCGGGGCCCCTTTGGGCCCTAGCAAAAAACTATTTCCATATAAAAGAAGGAACCTTAATGGCTTTAGCTAGTGCATGTCATACCGAACTAATTGGTTTTGACGAATCCCCTCCACTTATATGCTCTTCTTCCACATTAATTAAAGCATATGATTTTTTTACTAGATTACTTGATTATGCATCAAATGCGTTGAAAAAAAAAGATGAAACTAAATTTACAGGTTTTGATAAAACCTTCTCAGATGAAGATTGTCTGATTAGCTGCGTGATGAAAGAAATTCAGAAAGTATCGTATAGTATCATGGATATTAATGTTAAACAAGCCCAAAAAATGTTTAATATAAATTTATCTAACTGTATTCTCGGCATGGCTGGTGGTTTTGCTTTGAATTGTCCGAGCAATTCATATTTGTTATCTAAATATAGTTTTCGAGGTTTTATAGCCCCTCCGTGTGTTAATGATAGCGGGATATCGTTAGGTATGGGATTATTTTATTTGTACATGCAAGATTCAAACCGATCTTTTTATTTGCAATCGGCTTATTATGGATATCGAGGAACATTATATGATTTGAGAGTATCTTGTGAAGCATATAGTTCTTTTATAAAGAATATAACTGATTTTGATGTGCAACGAGCTTCAGTTGATATTCAAAAAGCGCCATTATTATGGCTGGAAGGAGCAGCTGAAATCGGTCCTCGTGCATTGGGGCATAGAAGTATTATCGCTGATCCACGTTATATAAAAAATAAGCATATAATTAATCAGTATAAAAAAAGACCATTTTGGCAGCCTATTGCACCGATAATCCTAGATGCCTTCGGATATATGTGGTTTGAGCAATATATATCATCTCCGTTTATGTTGCTTGTTCTTAAATTTAAGGCTAATAGAGCGGATGAAGTCCCAGCAATATCGCATCTTGATAACACAGCGCGAGTACAGTCAATAAAAGAAAGTGATAACTCATTACTTTTTCAGGTGCTTTCTACGTTCTATAAACACACTGGGGTTCCCTTAATATGCAATACATCGCTAAATGACAAAGGTGAACCGATTATTAATACGCTTTCCCAAGCAATAAACTTTGCTTTACGAAATAATATAAATATTGTATATTTTGATGGAATGAGAATTGAGTTACATAATCATTCATATTTCCAAGAAATTACATATGAAGAGAGGAAATATCACAAATACTTTAATGATTTTGATCAAAAGATTCTTTAGAAAAAATGTTGAATCCTTTGCATTTAGCAACAGATATTTTACATTACTATTTTACCTCACCAAATCTTATGAAAAAGTATAACATAGGCGATAAGGATGATGCAAAAAAAGTTAAGAGAATTATTACTTCATTATTTAATAGAACAAAAATAAATGAATTTTTCGAATAATAAATAATGAATAATAATATAGGGTTAAAAGATAATCGGAGAAAGGGGAATGTATATATGGATTCATGCATTACAATAAAGCGAAATGAACATATATAAATCATTAGAAACTTATAAAGGAACTCGTCCCCTCCATATCAATTTAGTTGCAAGTGAAAATATACTACCTGAGGATGCAAAACTCCCTTATAATTTGGATTTACTAAATCGCTATGTTTTTGAAAGTACTAAACAATTATATTTTCCTGGTAGAACTGGGCTATATGATTTGGAGAGTAGCTGTTGTAATCTTACAGCAGAGTTACTTGAAGCTAAATATGTTAGTTTGAAACCAATATCTGGATTGAACGCAATGACTTGTATAATGGGAATCTTTACAAAACCCAATACTATAATATATTCAATCAACCCTAAGTATGGTGGCCATCATGCGACTAGGTATATGCTAGAGAATATGGGACGAATATCACGATATATACCATTTAACGAAGAAAAAAAGGAAATTGATCTAGAAAAATTTGAAGAAGATATTAAGAATGAGGCTCCAGCAATGATCTATATTGATTTTATGAATGTTTTGCATGATCTTGATGTTAGAGGGTTACGACAATTAATCGGGAAAAGAACATATTGGGTTTATGATGCATCTCATGTTATGGCATTAATCATGGGAAAATGCTATAAGAATCCATTAAATACTGGAGCAGATATCTTAATAGGAACTACACATAAAACAATTCCTGGACCCCATAAAGCGATATTTGCAACCAATAATCCAATTCTAAATCGATTATTCAATTTGAGAAATGGTTCATTTATCTCTAGTCAACATCCTGCAGACATTTATGCATTAGGGATTATATTGGAGGGCATGAAAGAAAGTTTTCATGAATATGCAAAGACTATTATATCAAATGCTCGTAGACTAGGTTCATTGCTTTATGAATATGGATTACCAGTTATTCGCATAGGTAAAGACTTTACTGATACTCATCAATTGTGGATTGGAGATCGTAAACTCAACTTATATCCATTTATCGATAAGCTAATCAAATATAAGATTATGACAAATGGTCTCGAA
>Ga0123357_10010032_pt1 | contig 12008 bp, 4 predicted proteins | sample TergutEmb28metaG_FD_89873 | JGI IMG/M metagenome (GOLD analysis project Ga0123357, IMG submission 89873) | Embiratermes neotenicus P4 segment gut microbial communities from Petit-Saut dam, French Guiana - Emb289 P4 | ecosystem: Host-associated > Arthropoda: Insects > Digestive system > Gut ...
TGTGTGTGTGTGTGTGTGTGTGTGTGTGTGTGTGTGTGTGTGTGTGTGTGTGTGTGTGTGTGTGTGTGACACTTTCGTCAGAAAGCATAACAGAAAGAGGTCTCTTGGAAGTTAACTGCTGTCATCACATACTATCGATGAAAGATAAATGAATGAGTATGGAGCATTGGTAGAATGATATGACAGAAGAAAACTGAAATACTGGGAGGAAAACCTGTCCCTGTCCTACTCTGTCCACAATAAATTCCATACGGACTGGCCTGAGATTGAACACGTGCCTTGACGGGGAACGGCCGGCCGGCTTGAGCCCTGCCACAGCCCAGGAGATTCTGTTACATCTAGATCTCATGGAAATACAGTGCGAGGGTTTGGATCAGATGCATGTGCCTTGCAACAGAGTCCAAAGTGGCATCTCATAATAAATCCTCCAGTTTCAAAAATAGGTGAGCAATTTTTTGACTTATTGAGCGACTATCAGGTTCTCAGGAAGGACTGTGTAGTTAGTTAAGTAGGTACATAGCTTCAAGGTGTCGGGATATGGTACATTACTTGCTGCACATGAAAAGGGAGTTTGGAGAATGTAGGATCACATGTCAGATTTATCATGGACTACATCCTTCTGCCAAAGGATATCAGATTTTAAAGAAGAAAACAGCTCCGGTCTCTAACTACACGTATGCAAAGAAACATTATTTTCCATTACATATCAGAAAGACATATATTTTCAATAGGAATCTTCACCAACCGTTACAGGACAGGAACTAACAACTAAGTACTTCTAATTCCTAACAAAAGGTTCCTAATTCGAACCTTACAGAAAGATTAGCTATCAGAATTGAGGTTTGATGTGGTTTTCCGGTGACCTTGCACCCAAATGTTCGGTTGGCACCTCATGAAACACCATCAACACGAGTTCTGTTCTAGCCACTCCTCCTGATTCTGGCTATCACTCATCAGTGCTACATTAACTTTTACAGTTGACATGTTAACAAACAAACCAAGAAACAAGCAAAAATGGAAGTCATGATTCATCACATTACATTGTTCTCACCACAGTGTAATGGGAGATTCCGGACGTTTGAAATACGACAATGCATCACTGGGTAAGTAGTTCTGATGTTGTGAAGGAATATGTCACTTCATCTTCGAAGGTTCAAGGTATATTCTTCATGGATCCCGAAATCCAAGTTCCTTTGGTACATCATAAAACACTTACCCAGCGATGCAGTGCCACATCCCAGATGACTGGAATCCTCCATAGTTTAATTATTGCCACACATCTGTTTGGAGCACTTTAGCTCGTTACCACAGTCTCTTTCAACACATGCTGCAGATTCATGTCTTCCGGGATGCAACGCTGTTACTGGACTTATTTTCCCTGTCTACATTATCACCAATTGTACTTTGTTTGTCCCGACATGCTCAGTCTGGTAGGTGAACATCTTTCGGGAGACGGGAGTTGTTTACTGAATCACATATAGTTCTGGCTATTTTTTTTTAATCTGACGTTCAGGTGACCGTGCATCGTGATAAATTCTTATAATAAAACCAACTAGATGCACTAACTTCTGAAATTTATTTTTGGAATAAAACTCTACATGTTTCGGACAGTTTCTTTGTCCATCATCAGGAATTTTTCACTGTACACACAGCAATGGTATATGTCATACAGGTTTGCTGTGGGTACAGTGAAAAACGCCTCATGATGGACAGAGGGACTGCCCAAACTGCCCAAAACATAAATTTGAGAAATTTGTGCATCCAATTGGTTTTATTATAAGAATTTATTTTTTTTACTTGTTTTATTTATTCATTTTATTCTTGATATAAAAAAGTTGTGCTGTATCCAGTTAAACAACCAAATCATTTTTATATAATAACACAGTCACCTCACAGCACTCCTTCACTTACTTTGCTCTCGTATGTGACTGCTTTCTCACTGGACTGCTAGCGTCCATTGTCTGCCGTACAGTTTCCTCGTTTCAATCTCTCCCCATACAACCCCTCCTACCTATCACCAATGGTTCCTGAACATACGTTGACAGATTTAACTTACGGCTATGAACCGTCCGTAACTGATGGAAGCAAACCTAAGAAACAAATACACCAAAAATGTTCGGCTACACCTGATGTTTTGAAGAAATGTACTTCCTTCATCTTCAGTGGTTGAGGATTCCATGAGGGTTCCAAAAGGTTCTCGGAACCCTCAACCATTCAAGAAGAAGGTACTGTGTTCCTTCCACACATCAGGAAACACTAAACCATTGACACAACATCACATGCCACGGTGACATACATCCTAAAGGAAAAACACTGTTCCAACTTCAAATGTCACATAGTTTGAGCAGTTTGGAGCTACTTTAGCTTGTAACATTGGATTCTGTTAACATGTCTGTTATCTTACCAGAGTTACTGATAAATACCACACTGAATAAAGACACTGCATTATGGAGATATATCTTTTTTTTTATAGCAATATCACATTAGTACACAGTAATAATTACAAGGGATCATTTTACAGACTTTCGATTTTTGCCAAATTTTTTCAAGTGTGGATACCTAGTCAGGAACAGCTGTATAATGTACACTAACACATAAAAATACAACACCCTTACAACTTATGAAGAATTACAAGTTCCCCTGCCAATATACAGTAAAGTTACAAAATTCATATTATCACACAGCAGGACTACACTTTCATTGAACTAAAGAAATGTAAATGCAACACATCATATTACATTTCTTATCAAGCAACACAAAGTTTATTTTATTTGTCATCCAGTCCAATGCCATCACGGAAAAAGCATACCTTCTGTTCACAGATCCCCAAAAGGCTGAAGGTAGAAATGCACTTGGGGCTCTACTGTTAGACACATTTCATTTTATTTGAACAACAGGTATCACACTTGTACAATATTTGAAATGCCAGATAAGAAGAATACAACAATATTCTCATAAACCTTCATCTTGTTCTTTGTGTGTAAACATTAATTCATCAAGACTTATTTATCTTATGTGAGCCACCAGTCTTTGTAAACTCATGCACGCTCATCACCAGCATTTTGTTGAAAACTGAAGCACACCATAACCTCACAAAAGTAATTTTATGCCCTTCGGAGCACTGTCCTGAATTGGCTCAAGTTAAAAATCAATTGGAGTGTTAGCAGTAAATAAATGAACAAAACATGCCAAGTTCCAGTTACGAATAAATGTGTATTATAAAAATAATTCAACATTTTGAAATGCGATAGTAATTTAAACACAACACTATTTAAAGGTACTATAGTCAGTGCCCTTGAGAACAAGAAAGATGGCTACATTAATGTCAGAGAATTTACAATTAAATGATCTGTAGTCTACATGACACAAAATATATTGCAATATCCTGGATCCAGACCCAAGCAGATACTCATAACAACTGCAGCGTTGATGAAGTTAGAAAACTAATGTAACTATTATAGAATATTAATTTGAAACATGTGACATTTCTAAAAAGAGAAACACCCTGCCAACTCACAAGAATACAATACCATTCAATTCTCAAAGATGTATCAACAAATTATTAAATTAAATTTCTTTCTTACATAGGATGGTAGAAATTTCTCTACAGAGGACAGCTTCTGTTGTATTGTCACTGAACCCACAATATGTATTTTCTACCTTGACAGCCTATATTATGTAAATAAGTCACAAACAAATATACATTTAAGCACACCTTACTTGAAACTGAAGCAATCAAACAAAACTTGCATAGTAACTACCACACAGTTAAACCCGCGTGTTCATCATTCCTGCTTGGATTAAATGTATTTATTAAGAATGAAGCGTGTGACCAAACGGGTGTTGTCTAATTAAATGTAACATGATGAAAGAAGCACATTTTTGTGGTGCAGTATCAATTGGTCAATGAAGGAATTCAACAATTAATCCTTCATGCTTTTTGTAAGCATACAATGAACATAAAAAATGTCTAAACTCTGAAGTGTTAATATAATTATAAATCTAATTCATTTCAAAATTTTTATCAGGTAGCATTTTTGGTCCATTTCATAATGACAGGGTTACAACCTGTTACAGTCATTTGATGAAAAGTGCAACACAGCTCATGTTAGTATTTGCAAGACTTAAGTAGTGCAATGAAAGAACTGTCAGTGGACAAGATGTAATGTGGCATGTCAACATAATGTCTACATAACATGGAAAGGTGATATGAACATGCGCAGATTTTAACTGATTAGCTGTGAAGTCACTTAGAAGTGTCTAACAGTATGTTGGGAAAATGTATTAATAGCTGATGAAAGGTTTAATTTAATTTTATGTCATTTTCAGAATCAATCATCAACAACTTTCCAGTCACATCTTGCAGGTATTAGCAAGTGTGAGTTATACATTTCACCACTACACTCTCAATTGTGTCATAACATTTGTATAATCACGTAAGTTGCTATAAATTTGGTACAAACATCATTGCACCTATTCCAAAGACATTTAAGACACAAAGAACTTCTGAATACATCAGTAATAGAAAATTACAAAGTTTACAGTTCTCTTGAAATATCTTGCCTGAACTGACTCACGACTATTCCACTTCAGCACTTCAGCACATTTAATAATCACTCTTGGTGGCAGTAAAACACATAAGCCATTTGCTAGCAACCTAACCTAACCTAACATTTTAAACTATTTACTTACACAGCAAAGATTAAAATATTTACAAAAGTTTAGGCCTGTCACATTTTCACAACATACAAATCACAGATATTAAATTAAAATAATAATCTTCAATACAAAATATACAGGTATATGACACCTGCTGACAGAGTACAGGTTAAATGTAGCCAATTTATATCACATTCCAGCAGGTCACAGGTAGCACTCAAATTCCCAATCTGTATGGCTGTAAGACCTTTAAGGCATACTTGACCTTTGGCTCAGATCACAAGTCTGAATTCTGCCTAGTGCATGGATGCTCATGCTCGTTGTGCCGCATTATCAAACATTCAACTTATCACCACATTCCACTAAACTCAGAAGTTTTGCCATGGGTTAGACACCATGTAGATACGGCATTTACAATTTTCAGGCAAGGCATCCTGTTGTGTGAAATAATATACATAACTAACTTTTCATTTACATAACTTTTTATTGATGTACCATCTTACAGGGATGAATATTTTGGCTGAAAACCAACAAGCCATCACCAAGTCTCAGTTCATACAAGAAAATACAACACCTCAAGAACCATCATTACATATTCTTACGTGTAAGAAGTGACATATTTTTTCTAATACAAATTTTGGTTTTACTTAGCTGTTTGCATTTGAAAACACGTTCCATGTAAAATTTCCTTAAATTTTCAACTTACCTCAATCACTGCACAGGGTAGAATTGAACTACTGAGTCATCCAATACCGAAATTTTTTATAAGAAAGAAGATCTGCTGGTGGTCTGATGGTGATTGGCTGCAACCTGTTGTCCCTGTGAGACTGGCACAGTAATAAGTAGTTGTGCAAACGAAAACTAATCCAGTTGAATACAAAACTATCAGAAATGAAGAATCCTAGGAACTGATTCAGGAGTCATTGAGGGAGAATATGAGATCAGAGGTAATCTTGGTAGTGAATACTTAGACGGTCTTCTGCAGTTTGACACAGCAAGGTTCCACTGAAACTTACTGCCTCCAACTTCTTTCCTGAAGATGGAGTAAACTAGATCCTTCAACACATTGACACCTACCTATCACAGCTCAGAAACTCAACATCTATATCCACTGTTATAAGGACCTCAGACACCACAGCCACTGCAAATTACTCTGTTGTGTCATTGTTGAGGTTTTTACAACAGTGCAATCAAGGATCCCTGTCTTTTGGGATGTGACACTACTTTGCTGAAAATGCTATGTTTCATTTGAAATCAGTATCTCTCCTTCTCATGCAACTGTTTATTCAAATGAAGACACCCTATGGCAGATTTTGCATTTTTCACTTTTTAGGGCACACACCTTTGCAACATGAATGAAACACTAAATGTTCCTTGTGCAACAACTGTGAATTCAACAATGATTAAAGGTAATGTAGGATCATGCTGTGGAAGTTTGATCTCTGTATGCTTTCCATGATTCACTGGTATGATAATGCATAGCATGGATGATGCAGACCATCATGTGGATGATACTGATCTATTTGCTATCAGCTGTATGACACACAACCAAGACATTACACACTGATCCAGCCCTCACCTTCTTCCTGTCATAGTTACCTGAAGATGCTAAGACACATAAGATGAGTTCCTCATAGCAGTGTCGCTAAAATTCATGTCTTCTAGATGTGATGCTGTGTCACATTGGAGGAGTGTAGTGCCTTCCTCTTAAAAGTCAAGGAATCCAGTCTTTTTGGATTGCTTGAATATAAAGATGAAGGAAATATAATCTTCTGAAATGCTGGGAACTACATACATCCCACAAGACTTGAATCTTCTCACACCGAGAACTGCTTGGTAGGTCTATCTGTGCAGTCTAAGCAATCAAGAGGCAACAGGTTTTGTGGGCATAAATTCTACACTGCAATTTAATTTATTTGCATCCACTGACTGACAATATGTCTCTCCTTGTCTGAAGATAAAAAATGTTGCACTTTATGAACAAACCATACAGTGGCTAAGGCCCAGGACAATGTAAAAAAATTTATAAACAAAATACCAACATTAACTTTTAGGTGTTCCCTCAACTGTTCTTTGGCAACACCCATCATGAGTATTCTGACAGTTGTCTGCTCACTGTTAACGTCAAACTATCATTAACAGTTCTACATCCATTTAAAACAGGAAATATTACATCAGTCTATGGCTAAGATTTTACACATGTCAGAACTGTGGGTAACTTGGGATTTAAGCCTTCAGGGACAAAATACTGTGGACTGCTTGACCTGCAGACTTTACTCCCGAGTAACACTCAACCTTGCTATGAATGGTCAATCAGAAGATGCAATTACACCCAGTGACAATTTCTGAAATGCCATGGGCAGTAGTTAGATCACAGGCAATATTTCTTACAAAGTATCATGAAAGAAAATTTTATAATTTTGATACCACTGTGAAGTAAAGACATATCTGTTACTGTTACTAAGTGAACAGGCATTTTAATTTGAATGTAGTAGTGTGTGCTAGACAGACACAAAGAAAAGAACTGCAAGTCTTTTCTGTTTACTCCTTAACATGAGTAATGACCCTTTGGTCAGAAAATTATTTATAATTATGAAGAAGAATGGACGTGCAGATCGGCATCTATGGTAGCAACATTTACTGAGCAATTCTGACACAAGAATTGAAGAAATACTGAAGAATACGAAAATACATCATTAATATTTTCTATATCAGCTCCATACTTTGTTACTTAAAATGTCTGCACATAATTTACTGTGATCTGACAGTAGACACAGCACAGCCAGACAGAATTGTGACTTTAAGTGTTACCAGAAACACTGACTGACAGATGAGTTACAAACAGGCTACACCCAACAGCCACACATTTGTATACTGTTAAAGTTTTCGGGGTGCAATATGACTAGTAGTTTCACCTTAAACTTACACAGTCTAACAATATGATATTACTTTCCACATACACTGTAATGGCATCTATAAAAATGATCCCATTATTTTGAAATGTGTCTGTTAAGTTCAGGGCAAATACAATTACGTACCATTCACACCTCAAGAGGGTTTTCACTGATATAAAACGGGGTTTCTAGTAGAAATCACATTTCTTAGTGACATTGACTTTAAAATCAGCCTTTAGGTATCAATGATTAAACACTAGAGCTGCATACTGTAGGCATAACACACAATAAGGATACTTCCTAAAAGCCCAGTACACATAATAAACAAGCATTTAAAAAGCAACAAAACTTCACAGCAAAATATATACAATATACATTAACATTCAATAAATAACTACATTTAACAGTGCATAATCTGTGGACATAACAACATACTTTGATAGTACGACAGGGATTGCTGATTTTGGCATAGCCAAACTATACGGGAAATACTACAATGAAAGCATGAATAGTGGCATAGCATGTAACTGTTTATGAATGAACTGCGATCTGAATCCCCTTCAAAGACCACTGGATATATTAAGATCCATTTTTGTAATTTCTGAGCAACAAAAGCATGTTCTATGTTGTTGTCACTTTAACATGCTTTAGAACTCTCAATACAAAAAATATGGCATAAACAACATGACTGTTTATTTCCCTGAAGACACATCACATTACATTTTTGTATAGTCTTAGACTGAATATTCTGGGCTATTAATGTTTTGATGTATTGTCTGTTTAGTGACCCTTCTGGCAACTGCTCACTTAGACCTGGGTGTACCCTCACTTTCTGGGAAAGGTGGGGATGGGGGGAGCACCTTCGGAGCATTTTTTGTTACTGCCCATGACTGTCAGAGGTCTACAAGTTAAGGTTGGCTCTGAAATGTGGGAGTGGGATGCAATGTTCTTCACACTCCCAAAGTTCTGTCTTCAAGAGCTGGAAAATTTAATTTACGTGGGCCTCAAGTCAGAACTGTCTGAATAAGCTACTCGATTTTGAACAAAGGGTATCAAATTAGGAACCACTCCTCTTTTGTTCACTGCTTAAAAATACACAAATTCAGCATATTTTTTAATCAAAACTGGAAGTATTTCCATCCTCCAGCTGTGGATCCACAACAGATGACATACTGTGTGTACAGAAGTCTCTTTGAATGCAGCAGAAGCCACACTGGTCAAACAGGCGTGTCGCTGTGCCTGTGATTGAATTGGGTCTCTGCAGGGATGGGAAATAACTGTCTGAGGAACGGCATGGCCCATAAATGTAGAGAATTTCTTGACAAGCTGACAAACTATTAGCTTCTCAAGCATGACTTGGCTGCATGAAGTTAAGATGATTGTGCTGTACAGCCAGACGCTGTACATAAAAACAGCTCACCTGAGGGGTACCCTTAATTCCAAAAAGCCATGCTTTGATCTCGTGTCATAACACTGTTACATTATAGACAGAATGAAGGCCATCAATTTGTTTCATTTAAAGTATAACAATACCATGACTGTATGTCCTGACATGCTTGCAATTTGTGACATTTCAGTAAGTTACAATGTATGACTCTTCCTCCAACAGTTTTTACAAACTGCTAATGTTCAAAAGTTAACAGCATACACTTCAAGGAATCAAAATATTTACAGATTTCTATGTACCTGTACATCTGATAGCAGTGTTTGTTCACTAATTTGGTACTCTATATAACAAAGATTCACATCTTCAAACAGCCTGCAGTAAATGCTATTCTTGCTTTCATCCATTCAACCACAAGTGTCCTACTATTTTCACATGACAGTAGCCTTTGGATTATATTACAAGGGCTCTAAAACATCTTATGGAATATCCAATTTCAAAAAATCTTTCTTTTACTAAAAATTTTTAGTTTCAACATTCTCAAGTAAGATTGGACATGTTAAGCTTAAATTAATAACATGCTGTTTTATTATAACACAGGGAAAAACCTCAATTTAATGTTTTCCCATCCATACGGTAAAGGTGGCTAATGGTGATTAATCTAGTATATGACATCATCAAATAATAATAATACAGGTAGCCATGTCTCTAACCAATGGGGTATCTGAAATGGACTCTTGATATATATGAACTGATGTAAAGATTTGCAATTGTTAGAATTCACATCGCCATAAGATAATGAGACATATTTGAGTAAACTATGTTCATATATGCACCTCCAACTGAAGCACATTCAGCAACAAACGAACAAGACTGTAAATGGTGCACTTTGTGCTGCAGTACACAGACTTCAGCAAGGCGTTCTTTACTTTCACAGTATCATATTGTTTCACAGTACATGAGCAAGTAAAACTGAACTATGCTCATAAGAAAAGTACAGCATTCCATGCACCGATTTTCATAAAAATCATAAACACTCAAATTTTTGTGGGCATCTCCTGCAAAGAATTTCTTCCAAATCAGATGAGAAGTGTAGAAAATTGGGAGAAATTTAATTTACGCCTTTAAATAAAGTATCACTTTTGCTGCTAAGATTTTCATGAAACTACTAACTGCCCAGTGGCATGATGTGCAGATCTTCTATGTAAAATTTCACCCAAATCAGCCACGAAATATGTAAAACATGTGTAAAAGTTACATGAAACTTTTAAATGAAGTAAGGCTGTTAATAAACTGATTTTCACGAAACTCACACTTGCTTGACAACTTTTCATTAAAAAAAAGTTGTACGTCAAATTTCATATGAACCTGAAAAATGGTTTAGTTGCTGACCCTTGGTCACAGACAGACAGACGAACAGACATACCTTCCACATAAAGTGTTCTTTTCTTTCTTCATAAAGAATGTGCAATACTGGAACAGATTCTGTATCATATAATTGTACTTTACTGATTTCCTCGAACAAATGCCATAAAAATACAAGAGTCACAAGATCACATCCTGTTCAAGGCCAGTAAGTTGAGTCATGAGGACCAGCATGAAGGGCAACATCGCAACAAAGCACGCAGGCTTAGATCATAAAAAATTACAAATTAGATCGAACATGTCATAAGGAAGTCACAAGTATTCAACTCATTTTAAAACATCTTTTAAATTAAGCAGCTGTTTGATGTTTGACGCTTGTGTGATTGTGCATCTCTGATACAACAGTATAAACAACCAACTAGATGCAACAATAGCAATTAATTAGTACATTCAATCAGCTCAACATGTTTCAGGTGATAATTTCGCCCATCTTCAGGAGCACTAGACTGTGTTTACAACTTCTTTGGTGCATTATACCACAAGCTGTAAACACAGTCTAGTGCTCCTGAAGATGGGCAAAATTATCACCCGAAACATGTTGAACTGATTGAATTTACTAATTAATTGCTATTGTTGCATCTAGTTGGTTGTTTATACTATTGTAAGCAGCTGTTGTTTGACAGTTCATACAATTATTATACATTCTGTTCTTGAACTGCCGTGATGATGGTGACAGTAAGCTCCTCCAGAACATTGGTGAATTACCAATCAGCATGTTGTCACATCCCAGACAACTCTAATGTTTATTATGTCCGCTGTGAACACCTCAAAACACACATTCCATTGGTGCTGGTGTATGGCCCAAATAACATATGCTGTCCCAGTTAACAGGCATTACAGGCACTTCCCTGTCCAGTTGGAATGCACATTCATTCTTCCCTATTCCTGCCACCATGCCATAAAGAATTATAACTATGACATTAAGAATCTTTTGTGCTGCCCAAGCATAGGTGTTGCATTAGACAGGCACTTTTACCTGATTTAACCTTTTGACGCCGGAATTTAGTGGCCGTTCGGTTATTTAAAGGGCCCACTGCACGTCCACTTTAGTTGACTTTCGGCGCTAAAATGTTAATCATTACTACTTCCTGTTAAATGTGCTGAATGTACATGGTAATGTTTCATGATGTAAGTCTGCAATGTCTGACATTGTTGTAATATTGTCCCTAATGCTAATCTATATAATAAGATGCAAAGGCTTGGAAAGGCGGTGATTTTATTACTGCTATATATGATGGTCTTCGCTTAAATACAACAGTACGTTCATCGCAAGGCATACCTATTGTCATTGTTCAACCGAAAATAAACACAAATACTTTATTGAGGGTTGTTTGACCATGCATCTTCATCATGAAATAAAGTGAACTGCCAACATGACGCAGCAATGTAATTTATTGAAGTTTCTTTAGCTTGACATGTTTCGGGCGCATGCGCCCATCATCAGGAGCACTAGATGTTAAGTTGCAGCATATGGTTTTCTGCACCCAGTTTGTAGATGGGTGGTGGTCCTGAGAGCCGCTGCATGGGTCGTGTGTCCGGTTTGGAAGGTGCCGTGCGACTGAGTCGCACGGCACCTTCCAAACCGGACACACGACCCATGCAGCGGCTCTCAGGACCACCACCCATCTACAAACTGGGTGCAGAAA
>Ga0123357_10010033_pt1 | contig 12006 bp, 10 predicted proteins | sample TergutEmb28metaG_FD_89873 | JGI IMG/M metagenome (GOLD analysis project Ga0123357, IMG submission 89873) | Embiratermes neotenicus P4 segment gut microbial communities from Petit-Saut dam, French Guiana - Emb289 P4 | ecosystem: Host-associated > Arthropoda: Insects > Digestive system > Gut ...
GGGAGCCTAAGGGTTAAAAGCAATACTTAATTCCCTAGGGCGGATTACTAGCCTGCCACTGTGTAGTCCAATGGTGGGAGTGCCACCTTCCAGCATCTGGACAAGCGTGTTCTGCAGTATTTCCTCTGTGGATGATGGAAGTTATATCGCTGTGACTCGGCTACCAGAGCTTCATTAGTTATGGCAGGCTGCTGTACCACGAGCACAGGTGAATGTTGTATGGGTAGGAATCTTAAAATATTTAAACTCAGTTTGGCTAAGAAACTAAAAAATAAAAAAAAATATGACTGAGAATTCAATCCACTATTTGAACAGTAATGTCACTTCATAACAGCTATTAATTTTTATCTTCTTTTACACATTTTTATACCAGTACCTGACAATGGCTTTAAATAAAAAGCCGAAGCCTAGGCCTACTGTCTAAAACCAGTTGTCACTGTCGGCGTACAGTCTTATTTATCTCAAAGGCAACGGAGTATCTCATCCTAGATACAGAATTCTGCATTGTAAACTGACACTCGTATTATAACACGTCTTCCTCCAGCACAATGGAAAACAAGACCAACGGGCTGGTCTACGTCCTGCAAATGGACAGACAGTGCATGCCTATTCGGCTAGTCTGGGATTCGTGTCTTGGCCCAGAGATGCTGCTTGTGCTTCTCCCCGGTCTCCGCAGATGCAGGATACACAAAGCACTGTTAACGAACAGAGATGCTGGAACGTTGGGAGAGAACGTTATGACGTGCGTTAAAAACACGACTTTTAAAATGCTACAAGGCTCGAGACATAACAGCAATACAGAACAAGTTCGAGAATGTACCTACGTCGTGAAAATTCCGGGGCATTCGATCGGGTTCGTTATCTCGAAAAAGTTAGGTGCAGGGGACATCCAATGTGTTCCACTTTTCAACTACAACACACAAAAGTGGAGAGTTACGCTCCAAATACACAAAGGAACACATACACTACTACATACGAAACGTTCGTATATAATACCATGAAAATCCGTTCGTGGTATCTCGAGTTATGTGTGAACAGGCATGGCAAAGGCAACGGGCGCATTCTGTAACTCTGCTACAAAAGAGGCAGAATTGAGAATCGTGATAAAGTGGTACGACAGAGAACACATCGGGGACAAGCGTAAGTCTACGCTATCTGATACACAATAACAATAATCTGACACTTGCTATGTGAATCGCTATCTAACAGAACACCAGAAATTACAAATGTTTGAAAACAAAGTGTTGGATGACGTCAATGGACATGCGCCCTTATTGCGTCTCCTCGCCGTATTGATTGGGCCCGTTTGTGACGCATGTTGGTGCAACAGCACTGACCGGCTCCATGTTTCAATGTGTCATGATAACATGTACCAACATTCCAGAGGTAACCAGTTTGAATCTCGGTCGCATTATGGTTTACCGCCGTCATTCACTAGCATTTATTATGCTTCATTAATCATCATCCAGCTAACGTATGAAACGGGAGGGGCATGTAGCACGGAGAGAGATTCAAAATGCATACAGAATATTGGTTGGAAAACCCAAGGGGACACACTGGAAAGAGATACGCGTAAGTGGGAGGACAACAAACACTGGTGTGTAACGGTGTGGAGTGGATTTATGTGGCTAAAGATAAAGTCAACTGGAAGGCTTTGGTGAACAGGGTAATAAAACTTCGGCCGGCATAAAAGACCGAGGGTTTTCTGACCAGCTGAGAGCTTCACTAGCATGGCTCCCCTGAATATATATATCATCATCGTCAACATGAGTGTGTTACTCATGTACCTCTGCAACCAGATGACCGATTTTTACAAAACTTACTAAAGCCGTCATGCCGTTCGAAAGCTCAATAAAATCGTTCTTCTTTTAGTTTCCTGCCATCAGTCAAGACATGGCTAACGCGCCAGATTATGCGGAACGACACCAGCGCCACTTAGTTCGGGGATCTAAAGTTTGGTGGGGTAAAGTTTTGCACCTTAGAAAAATATATACATTTTGTAAAAACTGACAATTTTGTGAAATGTAAAATAGCTCTATGTACGTACGAAAATTCTGTTCAGCTCTCAGTTTGACAGCCTTAAGTATCGAAAGATTCGACCTAGAGATATAAAATGCGGTACAGAGATACATACGATGTATGAAATATTGTTTGTACTTGAAAAAATATAAATAAGTAGTAAATTTACTGTCAAACACAAAAATAATATTTATGAAATCCAAAACTGCATTCTGTTTCGGTAGTCAGCGAGCATCTTCAGGCATTAAAATATACAATTTAAAACCCAAGTGGACATGCGTTACAAATATTTTGCGATGTGAAAATTTACAAATTTTCCGCTGCCATAACATTGGAATATTGTGGGCTTTTTCTTCATTCGGTACCTTTTTGTTATGCTCTTAAAACCATGCCGTATTTTTTTCTACAGTTGTTAAAAGTTTTTAAACCCCTTTTACGCAGAGTATGTATTGTAGGGCTTCTTTAGAATACAGTTGAAGTCGGTTATAATAACTTCATTTAGGGAGCGAATAAATTGTGCCATTATAAACGAGTGTCGCTCTAAGCGAGGTGTATGTTAAAGCAAACCCATTAGAGGCCTGGACAGACCCTGAGGGTTCCTGGAGGCTAAGGTTCCCAGATTTCAAGACAATCAGCGCATGAAGGTGGTAAGGTTGTCAGCCCTACGCACCAGCCCCCCTTACCCCCAGAAAATATTTCTGGTACTCATTTCTGTTAGAGGCTGAGTCAACCCCAGGGCCATAATGCGGCCGGAAGGATTATGTCAATGAAAAATTCCAGTGACATCAGGAATCGAACCCGCGACCTTCCGGCTTGTAGAACAGTGCCTCAACCAACTGCGCCACCGCGTGCCCCGAGGTGTATGTTAAAAGTGAAGGAAAAACTTTTCAAGATATGAGACAAGCCTGCAGGCATATTGCATAATGTTAACGCAATGATCTACTTCAAATTTCAATTACAATTAAAATTTAGAAACGATAAAAACTACTCTTCTATAATTGTAAATTTCAATACAGCTGTACACTAAAAAAAAAACACGTTACATTAACTTGAATTAAAATTTACCGAAGGCAAAAGTTATCAAGCAAAGAAGACCACTCAATATGACATTATCACTTCTCTGTTGCTTGAAGCACTTCACCAGCGCCTCATCGATTTCACTTCGTTCAGGCTTTCGAAATCGCTATAGTCTCGAAATGTTCTGTTCAATCGCACTAATAATTTTGATTTTGTTTTTCCAAATCGTTTGGATCGTATACTTTACGAAACCAAATCCCGCAACACGTCAGCTTTCTTTTTTCCATTTTCTATTTCTCGTGTCACTTTTCTTTCGACACTCAAAACCTATGTTGCTCGTAACTGTAGCCATGTTATCATTTTACCAGTCTCCTATTAAATGGAGCACTAGAAAAGTAGACGAAAACATCAAGCACTTTCACAGCTACTACTTTCATTATCCAGGCCTGGAATTTATACAGCTACCCGCAAAAGTACAGCACTTGTCCTCTCAAGGAGCAGAAGAAGGTTAAATTTTTAAAATGGCATAATTCTTGGAAAATTATAATGGCAACGATGACTGACAATGTCGTTACTCCGACGTAGATGCCCTTACGTATGTCGTACTAGGCGAGGAGGGATAACCACGTGCCTTATGGGGAATTAGTTGGTGCCACAGAATGTGTAACGTTATAAATGAGGTGTCGCACAAACCGTGGTCGTTATAACAGAGTTTAACTGTATGTAGTTACCCTGGTTTACTCTGTGTATATGCGTATGTTCTCTGAAACGTGGTAAGTTCAAGGTGTATCGGCAATGAATAAAAAGTTTGTTTTAATGTTTAAAGGTTAAATAAAATAAGGAAATTGTTCAGATGATATTTATATTTTCACTGAGGATTAGTTTTCTAAATGACATTCGGTATTTACTGGGTTGCACGTATTGCTGAAGTTATTACATTTTATGTGTATTCATGGTTTCTATTCAGCATTTTTCTAGACAGTATCCTGCAAATATAATGAATATTGTAAATGTGATTTTTAACGTACGGTTTGTGCTACACACGTTGGCTCCCGTGCCTTGCTGTTGTACACCCACGCAACTGAATACTGGAGGGCTGCGCATCGTTTCAGGACGGGGTCATCAGTTCTGATGTCACTGTTCGTATTCATAATGCCTTCTGTTGGGCCCATTGTGCGCAGCAACTCAATCGGGCCAAAAGAAGGCATTATGAATATCGTCCATGTAACCAAGACAGGACATATGAACACCCTGGAAATATTTCATGTCTATGTCGAAACAAAAATAACCAAATGAATGACCAAAACACCGTTTCAAATAAGTATTATTCGACGCGATTATATATATTGACGTAATCCAGTGACGTCACAACTGATCACACTCCTGATACGATGCGCATCCCACGAGTATTCAGTTGCATGATGTACATCAAACAAGACACAGGAAAGAGCGCGCGACAAAAAAAAAAAGTACGTCAAAAATCTAAAAGGTGATTCTCGGAAGGAAAAAATTATATCCCGAAATATCAACTTACAATATTCATTACATTTGCAGGATACTGTCCACAAAAATGTTGAACAGAAAACATGAATACACACAAGGTATAATAAATTCAAAAATAAAGCAACCAAGTAAATACCGAACTCGAAAAAGAAACGTATGTAAAAAAACATAAATATCATCTGAATAATATGTGTTTTAGACTTTAAATACTAAAGTAGACTTGTTATTCATTGCAGATACACTTTAAACTTACCAGTTTTCGGACAACGTACGGACATACACAAATTAAAGTACGCCAGGGAAACAGATTTTAAAAAGTCCAACAAAACATATTCTGCATAAAACATCTTTAAATACTTTTTAAAAATTCTACAAAAAATCGGCATGGTTCTAACAGCAAAACAAAAAGATACTTACGGAATAAAAAATTCATAATAATCCATTGTTATGATATTTGTAAAATCTGTGAGGTCTTACACAACGCAAAATATTTTAACACACGTCCACATACGTTGTACACCGCGCATTTTAATGCCTGAGGATGCTCGAGGATGACCGAAGCATGTAACATGCAGTGTTGGATTTAATAAATAAAACTGATGAGTGTGACGGCAATAAATAAACTGTGTCACAACACAACGGGATGAATTCCATTAAAACAAATACAAACTAGAAGATGAAGCGAAACTCTGATGTTGTGTCGAACAAATTAGACTAGGTAATAAAGTCATGAACATAACATAAAATGACAATAATAGCAGACCGAAAGACATGGGGGACTATAATCAGTTATTTAAAGACGTTATGAATTGTTGAGACGGTACAGCGCCGGTGACAGATTAATGAATAAGGAGCATTGGTGGAATTTCACTGAGAAGGAAAGGCTTAAGTACTTGCAGAAAAACAAGTCCCAGTGCCACAATAATGGTACACTTATTAATTTTGAGAACATACAGTATAAAAATATCAATTTCAAAAAGTATAATTTTAAAGCCACTGAACAGTGGTGAGCAACCTTTAGGGCACTAGGGCCAAATCATGAGAAATGCGGGCCCCATTAGAAATAATACCTGTATTATTTACTTATGTACCATTAATAATAAAACCCTATAATAGCCTGTCGTCAACAGCTTTAACACGGGGATGGAAAAAGTGCCTGAAATTGATCTTTAAAATTGTGCATTATTCCCACAAAAACTGAAAGTTGTAGACTGTGATTGGTGAAATAATAGGAATGAAATACGTAGCGACTTCCATGACGGAACTTCGGGACACACGCTGTACTGACAAGAAAATTTAGCCGCCACTTCCCAGTTTCTAAACCTATAAGCAACGAAGTCAATTAGCGCAATAGTTATTGTTAGGGGAAGGTATTGTACCTGGGGTCAATTTTGGGTTTTCATTTTTCTGCGTGAATAGGATTAAATGTCGTAAGGTTTAAAATACTGCATAATGTTGCACATGTATCTGGCAACTGAAGTATATTTTTATTTCAACATTGCTGTAAATGTATGGCTACAAATGACATTTAAATTGGTGGTAAAAAGTGACCGAAGCTTGGGTCACCCCATGTTGTACCTTGGGACATAATTCAAGAGAAGGGTAGGGTGAAGAGTAAATTTGTTTTGCACATTTTGTGTAGGGTCAGGGCCTGTAGCACACTACACTACATCAACAACTTACGGCATCAGCAGTAACAGAAGAAAAGTGTATGCAATCAATATTCTTCCAATAACATCTGCTTAATATATCTACAAATGAAGAACGTTAAATGTGCAAGATAAGCTGTATCCAACTTAAAACGAGTTCAATTACATATACTCTTATACATTTTGCAAAACTAAAAAAAAGCACTAAATGCTCCAAAATCAAGAGGAAAAAGCAGCTCTGATGCTTGGTATTTGGACATTCCTGCTAGTAATGGCGGTGGAAGATACCGTAATATGTCACTAAAAAGAATTCTGAAATATAAGTTTTCGTCAAGAATAAATTTACTGGTGTTCTCCAGCCGTTTGTAATACCTGATTTCACATTCATATGCACTAAAATCATTCATCATTTCATCTGTGTAACAAGAAATGTTCTACTGCCTGCCAGCTGTACTAAAATAAAAATCCCCTATTTCAACGTCAACTTTCTTCAGTAATATTTGCAATTTCTATATCACTTCTACTACTTCAGAGCTGTCAACAGTTATCAACTTCTTCTTCAAAGTTTTCTTCTCAAGAGTTTTCCCTGAAAAAAGTTTTTTACCCTTTTTGGCTCTCTGGTTTCAATTTCAGTCTTCTCCGGTGTATATGTTAGAATCCTGTTTTTTCCATGCTTTCTTCCCTCACTTTTTTTGGGTCCAGCTTTAGGGAAGGGTCTTATTTCAGGGGACACTTTAATAAATCCAGCTGACGTTCCTTCTTCATTGTGGTCCTTGGAACCTGAAGGTGCAATGGCTGGTTCTATTACCCGACTGCAATGTCTGTCAGTGACATAGGAGGATAGGAATTCATCTTCACCAAAAATATTTTCATTTAGGGGATACATTCCTGTGATATGAAACCTCTTTTCAGTGTTAGGTTCGGTAAATTCCTTGCTGAATATTTTTCCAATAATGCCTGCAACACTGTACATGGCTACGGGTTTGCCTGGGTTTGACAGCATCCAGTCATTAAGACAAGCATTGTAGTATGTTTCATATGGACCAAAGACGGTGCAATCCAACGGCTCTAACTTACGTGATGTATGAGGCGGCAGTGTAAGCAACAGAATTCCATTTTCTTTTGCCACATTGATGGCTGGGATTGACAAGTGGGACTCATGGTTGTCTAAAATCAATAACTGACAAGCGGGATTCATGGTTGTCTAAAATCAGGAGAACTAGGTCTTCCTTACAAAGGCCTCTCACATGCAAAAAAATGTTTCAAATAGTCACCAAACAGCTTCTGATTGGACCAACCTGCTGGGTGTGCACCTGCAATTGAAGCTGTAGGAGCACCAGTCAACATGTGGTTCTTGAAATGCACCCTTGGAAATATCAACATTGGAGGAACAAAGTTACCAACGGCATTTACAGCAACAATCATTGTGACATTGATCCCTCTCTCCCCTGACGTGACACTCCCCACTTGCTTGATTCCCTCAGCACAGATAATTTTGGGAGAAACAGGAGCAGCTGAATTACCAGTATCATCTAATTTAGAGATTTTATTAGCTGTGAAACCGTGTCTTGACACAAGTTCCCTTAAATTTAAAGAAAAACTGCTTTCGCATTTTCACGGTTAAAATTGGTACATTGTGACTAGAAGCTTCAGGTTTCCTCAAACACAAGGACTCATGACGTTTCCACAGTCCCCTGAGCCATATGTTCCCAGCACATTAGTTCTTTACCCAACTCGGTGACCTAACCACATCATTTTCTTTGCCATACTTAAAGACAAGTTTTACAGCTTACTTCTTTGTGAGACAATAACGCAATTTTGCAGCCTGTTTGAAATACTCAACCAATTCAAATTCCTGTGTGGCACTGAGAATTTTCTTAACATCATTTCTGGCTGTGTATTCGAAATCCATAGGAGTTTCTTGCTCTTGGAACTTCAACAAGTGACGGCTTACTGTATTTTCTGAAATTCCAAAATTTCGTGCCGCAATCTTTAATATTGTATTGTTATTAATCACATCTTTTATGACTCGTCCTATGGCTGATGGATCTACCGTCGGTCTTCTTTTACCCGACTTTCTTCATGGCATTCTCCTAGAAAATGATTAGTTTTTATCCTGGATGTACTGTACTGTGTTGTACCTTGGCCCATGACCCAAGGCACAGCATGATATGAAAGCTCAAGATACAACAATAGACCAAATAAGGAATAACAAGACAAATTTAATAGTTCGGTTAGATTAGCAGGCAAACTGTCTGCATCAAATGAAACAGCATAAAAAGTAAGTTCTTACCTGTGCCTTAAATGATATCAGAAGTAAAAACACTGCAACACAAAACTTTGTTAACACTCTTCCTGAAAAATTAAATAACAAAAATTTCCAGAACGTCCTAAACAGCAAACAACCTTCCACCGAACAAAGATGCTAACACACACTGCTTGTGACGGACAAATCTTAAAGTAGATAGAAATACTTTTTGTATTTGCTTATAGATGGCAGAACAATGGCTAATAACTGAAATTAAAAATGCCCCAAGGTCCCCCAAAATCAGCCGATACATCTATTAATATTTGGCACAAAAAGTATGTTCTGTCAATAATTCAAAGTATTGCTGCATAGCATTTTTCTATGAATGTGAGTAAAATAATTATTCGTCGAATTTCACACAGTTTGTTTCGCGTTTCTCAAATCAGGTCGCCGGCCGCACTGCTAATGGAGAAGGGCCGCACAGAACTTACACATACGTCTACTGCGAAACATCGCGCAAGTTTCATGTCTGAAGTTGCGAACTGTCAAAACGAAATGCTTCGCGCGGTTGTCATGTCCTATGTTTCGGAACAACTGAATGTTCAGATATGTCACTATACAAAACCACGTCGCATTTGGAAGTTCTGACGGCCTCGATTTTCGGATTGTTGTCAGAATTAGCAGCGAAACAAAGAAAGATCTCCAATGGTATGGAGTTGTAAGATGAGGTCCCTACGTTCAAAAGCCGCGAAAGCCATCGTAAGAAAACTTACAGCCCGAATAGTGGAATGGTTTATGCATATGCAAGATAGGGTCGTTCAATTGCGTATTCCTCAATTTCTCAATTCGAAATTATTAATGATATCGGACCAAAATTGCTATTAAGGAAGAGAAGATGTTGGGGAGTCTAGGCACCAGTCTATCCTTATTCTCAGCGATTCGTATGCAAAAGGTACGTGGCTTCCTGTTTGCCTTAAAAATCCAAACCCGAGAGAAAAAGACAAAACAGTTTTATTTAACGAAGAAAGCGTATGTAAAGTATCGAAAGTACCGGGAGAAAACCCCGTCCACGAGCCACTATTTCCACCATACAGCCCACGTGGATTGGCGCAGGATAAGAACCCAAGCTTCCCTCGGCCAAGAGGCCAGCAACTAAGCGCCTTAGCCATGGCACAGCCCCAAACCAAATTCAACACGAACATTTCGAGAATGGGTTAACGTTAAAATAAAATTCAGAAAGGTTGGTTCCAGCAAGAATGTGCCACGAAGAGGAAAATTTCTCGGCCAATAAGAGTTCATAATTGATTTCAACATTTGAGGGAAAAGCTGTCCTTATCTTGTGATGTCACTTCGGCTTGCGACACACGTGACTTGGTTTTTGAGAGCAGCCGCTCTGCAAATGTACAAGCAGATATCAATCTTCAAACAGTGACCAAGCATGCCACGAAACAATACTTAAAGTGCAGCGTGGACTGATACCAACCAATGCACAAGCACCGTGCCAATGATAAGCCACGAAACGGTTTCTGGTCCACTAATGAAGCGACTGACAGCCGGAGGGCAATTAAGCGTAATTCTTTACCGGGAAAACTTCAAACGAGCAAAGACACATTGTATAGGTCTCCAACTCTTTTATGGCAAAAGGCCACACCCGTTATTGTGGGCTGGTCCGCGGGCCTGTTCTTGGAAAAACAGAAATAAGTGGAATACCTGTCTAATTTGTTGTGACATTTTTAAAGGGTAGAATTTACAACTCTGGCCAAGGGCCGCGGGTCGGAAACCCATGACGCAGTGGGAACAACGGACACAGAAGTGCTATAAAGTTGAATACATTTTGACTAAATGGATCCATTACGTTTTGTTTATTAAAACTTAGCAACAAAACTATGAGAGGCGAAATAATACGCCTGCGTCTACCGAAGAGCACAGCATATCCTTCAACGGTTCACCGAGCATCGGCAAATACGGCTTCGGCCCTGAGTTGCGTCATTTTATATGCGCCCGCACCTCTGACTTTCCTCCTATTGTATGTTCTCTCTCATAGACAGGCCTGTACGTGTTAGAGGTAGTTTCTGTTGAGAAAGAGCGTTCATATGCATACGTTTGGAAAGTATACGTCACAGAAACAAAGTACTCGAATGTATTATTAAAAAAAAAAATCAACAGTGCCGAGTAAAAGAATATATAGAAGAATGGAAATTTTTTCGAATTACATGTTCAGCGCTGGACAAAAATAAAACAATGAAATGTGTTATTTTTCTAGAATGGGAACGTCAACAGTCAAATTAACTGACGCCGGTGTTACAATAGCCATGCAGTTCCTTAGGTTTCCTTTAAATAAGATTGAGGTACAAGAGGTGGGTGCAAAATCCAAGGGCCCGGCCTTTCGATCGAACAAATTCCGGCCATTATGATAAATTAATCCTAACACGATTATTTGGGGAATTAACTGAAAAAGAGAAAATGTTGGGCAATCCACTTTAATTGGAAGATATGAACAGCTATTTTCAAAAATAAACTGTTAATATTTCAAGACAACTTAGCAGTTACGGGTCGAGAAACATTTTTAGACGGTGCGGGGCGTGCTGGAGGTCACAAGCTGCAGTGTTATTACATAAGAGATATGTTGCAGTACACAGAAAAACGTTAAATTTCTTGTGGATGCCATCTTGGCACGCGATCACGCTCCGCGACAGCTAACATGCTGTGAGAAAGCACTGAAGGTACACGATGTATTGCATTATATTCCCCAAGAAAATTATTATAATTACCCTCAAAACCAATCCAGAAGTCACGCCTTATGTTCAAACCAACTCCCTCAAACTGCGATGCAAGAAATTCTGGGCCCAATGCTTCCTGCTGTAATATTTAAAAATTCCATTCCTACGCCCAAAACAACACAGTGCATGCCCACTACAATCTTTTAGGGAAACAACTGTTTATTCTGGGAATATGACGAGGTACACAGGTCTCTGGCCGTAATGCAGTGATAGTGCAGGTTAAAGTAGACAGTACATATACGCAGGCTACTTGGGTTACTGTTGGGTTCGCATCATACACAGACGTTTTACAAGGTGACAGCAACTAAGGTTGTGGCATTGCAACTGGCAGTCCTGCTCGTGTTCATCGGAGAATCGCTTTTTAGAAATTATTTCTCAATTCCTCCATGGCAATGCTGACACGGCATGTTTCCTCAAAAAATTCAGCATTTAAAATAATCGCTGCTAAGTGACCTTCGAAATTAAACAGGCAAACGAGCGGCGAGTCGTCTAGTGATACCGTGTCGTGAGACCACATAAATTACGTCCCGCAAGTCTCGAGGTTATGTTTGCACCTACCTGGAGCTGGCCGCTGTGGTCCGGAATGCTTCAAGACCCAGGAGGCACTGAGCTGCCAGACGGTCGATCGATTGACTTCCAGATTGCATGCGCAGGCGTTCTTTACGTGTACCGTGACCTATTTATCAGCGCCGGATTTGGATCAAATTTCATATTGTCACACAATGCACGCTATAGGCCGTTATCACAAACGAGACCTTGGCAGTCTAACCATTAAATTTCGAACCAAAAA
>Ga0123357_10010034_pt1 | contig 12006 bp, 6 predicted proteins | sample TergutEmb28metaG_FD_89873 | JGI IMG/M metagenome (GOLD analysis project Ga0123357, IMG submission 89873) | Embiratermes neotenicus P4 segment gut microbial communities from Petit-Saut dam, French Guiana - Emb289 P4 | ecosystem: Host-associated > Arthropoda: Insects > Digestive system > Gut ...
ACAGGGTGTTGAGGAGAGTATTTGGGCCTAAGAGGGACGAGGTAACAGTGGAATGGAGAAAATTACATAATGAGGATCTTAGGGATCTTTACTCCTTACCCAATATTGTGCGGGTGGTAAAATCGAGAATAATGAGATGGGTGGGGCATTTGGCGCATATGGGGGAGGGGAGAGGTGTGCACAGGGTTCTAGTGGGGAAATCTGAGGGAAAGAGACCATTGGGGAGGCCCAGACGTAGATGGGAGGATAATATTAAGATGGATCGTCGGGAAGCGGGGGGTTGGAGATTGGATGGAGTTGGCTCAGGATAGGGACAGGTGGCGGGCACTTGTGAATATGGTGATGGACTTTCGGGTTCCATAAAGTGCGGGGAATTTCTTGACTAGCTGCAGAACTAGTTAGGTTCTCAAGAAGGACTCTGCTCCATGGAGTAAGTAAGTAAGTAAGTAAGTAGTGTACATGTCAAACAGGAGACACGAAGTCATGGTGGAAAACAAGTTGTACGTCGTAGAAATTAAACATAATAAATTCTGTCAATCATCCGCAGTTGTTATGACTTGTGCCTCAAAGCGAAGTGTTGTTTCCGAAATGAGAGTAAACCAATTAATACTAAGATAGTCTCATGCTATTTGTTCCAAGTGTCTGACCACAAACAAATTGGAAAGGCTGACAATATGTTTACAGATGTATTTCCAATTTTATGCCATAGAGCTGAACGGGAAGTCACTAAAACTTACTTTCCAAGCAATATTTGCATTTTATTCAATTCCACGTAACTGAGAGCACGTGCGCGGAAATAATGTGTGACATTTTCCACAAAAAAATGCATCACGAGGTCACGTGACTCTGCCGCCCTCGTAACTCCACCCCGCCCCATTATTCATGCTATGACGTCACTCTATGAAATGATGTTATAGGGCCTTGAAATACAATAAAAACAGGATTGTACAATTAAACTTTGTCAGAAAAATCTTTAAGCCGTTATTGAAATTAGTTTTGGAAATATTATCCGTGGATTTTAGAAGTAAACGCCAAAACAAAAACCCTTGGGTACGTGCCAAGCCGTCGGGATTCTAAGTTTCGAGCATGAAATTTACTTAGGGCCTAAGAAATGCTCATTAGTCTGGATTTTTACAGAAGGATGATGGTCGGTCATAAATTTTGTGTACATCGGTGAGGGAAAATATAGTGACTGGGGCGTAATAAGGACTTCGGAGTTTTGATATAACGCTGAATTACGCAATTGGAAAGATAACTTCGTGACTTCCACATGAAGGGACATTTTCATAGGAGCGTATATCACACCATGAGGGCTGGGATCTATCACAATATCCTCCTGAAAACAGAGGAAACCAAGATGACTTTAATCGAGATGGCCATTGGAAATACTTCTTAATTAACTGTATACTCTAGGTGATGGAATGTAGACGTTAAATGTGTACTGAGAGACAATGCAGTAAGTAGAAGTTCGTTGTAAGAAATTAATTCATATTTATCTTGCACCCTTGCGAAAAGTAGTTAAAATCGCCAACGAATTTTGTTATAAATTTTCACTATCGAATGTTATTATAATTAGTTTAATTTGATACGATGTATTTGTTAACGGCAATTGGGTTGACACGCGGTGGCATTAGTATAGTACACATTTACACACACACACACACACACACACACAGAACAACACAATAAAACAGAATACTCGGGACGGAACACACATAACAATAAAAATACATACACATAACAATAAGAATACATAAAAATAAGAATACGTAATTTACAAAATTAAACAGAAGCATACAAAACATACAGCCACATACACAATGCAACAAAATAGAACCAAAAGAATATGAAAGTATGTTGCTGAAGATAAAATGTACCACGGGACAGTCGGAAATGTCCGCCCGTCATTAAAGGTTCAAAAACGTTTACTTCTACATTCACCTCAAGACTGCGGCCTAAGGAGTTCTTGCTGCCATCTTATCAACTTGCAGTTCAGAACATACACACTGCCTAAGTAATGACAGCCCGGTTCTCTAGTAACTTCTTTGAAACAGCTTAATTATCAACGTGCCGAGAGCGAAGAAAGTAAGCAGCTTCTCCTTTTTAAGACTGGTTCCTACAATTTGAACTCCTCGTTCTCCTGGGAAGTGGTGCGGCGTCCCTGGGTGATTGGTGTCCGACGCTCCCAAACAACTAGGTCGTCTCAACATTTCGGCCACCAATTTCCCAGCAATGCGGCGCCACATATCGGAAGGTCGAAGACTTCAACCATTACGAAAGCCTAAAGGCTCGCATTTCTACAATTTCTTATGTATCATATGCATTAATTCAAAAGTGCAGGTGGAGCTAAAACGAATTGCGCAAAACGTGATTTATTCCATATTCATGCGGCATTAATCTTCAACACTTTCCCTTATGAACTGAATCATTGGATTCGTAATTAAGAAATCCTTCTTGCCAGTATCCAATTTCGTAAGCCCTTACTTCGGTTTCCAGGAAAACATACGCTTACTAATCACATATGTGGTGTGTGATTCATGCCTTTATGATTGCAGAAGTGTTGCAGCTGTTTTTATCTGCTGTATGTGCCAAATTAAGCTCTCTCCGTTTTGGTGTTTCCCAGCGTTGTTCAATCCCGGACGGTAATTCCTACGTATGATTATTTATCACTCATTTATAACAGTAAGAGTTACCTTCCGTGACTGTGGGAAGCATGGTAATGAGAAAAAATAATTTGCGACACTTTAAAAATTACCCTGCCTTCAGGGGCGGCTTTAGAGGTGGCAGAGATGGGTGATCACACAAACGGAATTTGGCGTTCCACGAAAAGTAATACATCCCTGCTTAGATAAAGCCACAAAAAAGATGTGAGCAAGATAGTTCGTATGTTGGTAATTTTACGGTCTTCTTTGTCATGTCCATTCTGATATTTGAAAAGGGAGTTGGAAGTTTACCTTTCTGAGTTATTATGGCACTTCATTCATTCATTCATTCATTCATTCTGTTGTCTGTCTTACGAGTGGTCCACAGCCTCTCCCAGAACGAGTTTTCCACAGAGTGCGATCTAGTGCTTACTCTTTCAATTTACAGCAACCACTCTCTTCCTTGAGGTCATCCAGTAGCTGTTAACGTCTTATTCATCGTCTTCCCGTCACTTATATCATTTCCTTTATCTTTCTTTCCATAACGTGTTCTAGAAGGCAGATCCTACGCAAGATATGACCAATCCAGTTAGCCTTCCTCCTTTTTATTCTTCGTAGGATATTTCTCTCCTCCTTGACTCTTTGTAACACCATAATTTCTCACACGATCGGTCCAACTGATTTTTTCCTATCTTTCTCCAGCACCAAATTTCAAACTTTCCTGGTATTTCTGGTTTACTTTCCAAAGTGTTCAAATTACAGCACCATACAAAGCTGTGATTCAAATGTAGCACTTGACAGTACTATTCTAGATAATATTGCTATGGTTGCCGTAAAGGATTGCTAGTGGTAGGAAGATCTATAGTGTCATGAGTTTTGCAAGTACAGAAAAGGAACGTGGAGATTGACTGTATAACTGTCCGGCTCTGAGAAGTCTAGGTTTTTATTATCGACCCGAAGAACGCATAGTCTAACACGGGGTTTTGCAGTCTTTCCACGGTTTCTTTAGGTCATTAGTCGCTGATTTAGTATCTCGAAATTTTCCTTGACTGGTTCCTTCCATTTATCTAACTGTTCGTAACACACAAACGCAGGCGCTACACATTAGAACATTTGTTTTCAAGATACTCATTTGTGGAACTGTGTGGACCAGGTGAAGTTGAGATTGGCGGCAAGGCAAAAAGGATTTGACGCTTCACATTACACCTCCCGGCTTCCTAAGAATATCTCACCTTGCCGAAACACGACGCACACGAAAGAGCAGGCCATTGCAGACGTTGGAGAATTCAAAAGCAGAGTGGTCTTTGTGAATACTACGGTCACTCACCCGATAACTGCCCTCCGTATAGGGAACTACCTACTTCATTCTAAATTTTGAAAATTCCCGGCAATAGTTCCTATCCTGAGCCAGTTGATCCCACTGCACACTTAACACCATATCCTATCTCCCGTGTAATCCCAGATGTGTATTATCACTGATTTAACTTTATGTAGCTGTATGTAAGTTCTGTGCAGTACGTTGTGTCATTATTATTTACTTCTATTTGTTACTGTCTGTGGGCCGGGTAGCTCAGTCGGTATAGCAACTGAGCTACGGGCTGGACGGTCCGGGATGGAATTCCGGTGGGGACGAGATTTTCCGCCCTCCAGACCGGCTCTGGAGCCCACCCAGACTCCTGTAAAATGGGTACCGGGTCTTTCCAAAGTGCTAAAGTGCGGCCGGGGCGTGCTGCTGACCACTCACTCCCTTCTAGTGCCGCGGTCATGGAAGAGTAGAGCTATATCTCTACCCACGCTCTGGGCCACACCGGGCCTGTGACGGGATCACTTTACCTTTTTTTAAAATTTGTTTTTGTCTAATAACTCGACTAATGTTCTTTAACATTTTTTACGGTTTTCATTTTTTTGTTTATTTGTTTTATATTTTGCTTATTCCGTGCTTTTGTATTGTTTTGTGTATTGTTTCTCCTTTTGTATATAGCTGTCTCTTTCCTATATTTGTTCAAGTTTACCGACCACTACCACTGGGTGGAAACCCAATTGCAGTAAATAAATATCATGTATCACAACATATATCATGTATCATATCAAGCATTCCAAAGCGTGCTACATATATTTACGGTCAGCGCATTAACCTTTTATAGCCTGGCGGTTACTTTACCTACAACAAGGTTTAACATTAAAAAATTTTGCTTGCTGATTACATTACATTTATGTGTTTTGTATGAATCTCAGAGCAAGAAGCAAATTTTGACTTACACATCATTAAGGGATTGGTTTTTATAAAGGAGGTAGAGTGAGTTTACTGCGCGGTACGCACTGAGTACTTATATAACACAGATAAGTTTCTTTCTTAAAGTGTTAATTTCATCTTAGTGACTCTTATTCTGGATTAACGGTTCTTACTAACTGCAAAGGATCCTTGGTCACGGTGGATAACGGAGAGAATTAAGGTAATAAATATTTTTACTTTTTATTTGTTAGGGTTTTCGTATTTTACGAGCTTGTTTATAATGCTAGCGGTATTTGGAAATGTTTATATTTTTGCCTACTTTCTTATGCTTTCCTATGGCGTTGGGACAAAGATTCTTTTTATTAACTTTAATTATATTCTTATTTACGACGAGATTTCTTCTGCAAGTAATAGGATTAGCCCACCAACTTCCCTTCAGTACGTAGTCTTTGGCAATCTCGGTTTTGACAACAGCAGGTTCAACGGTAAAATACCCCACTCTCCCACTCCTCCTCCCCCTTATGATACCCTGGTAACTTTGTCCAGTCCTGCAGCTGAATTGAATGCAGTCTGAACTTAACCTTCTTACTGATGCGGGGATCACGATAAAACTTATTTATTAAGAGAACTGAAGTAGAAAATCGCTTCATTTCCTGTCGAACTGTCGGACCATGACACTTATGAATACTAAATACAGTGAAGAATCGTAGGAAAGAGAAGCAGCTGATTACAGACAGCTAGTATTTTAATCCACTGTTAAGAAACTGAATACTTGCTTATAATGACAAATGGATAAAAAGCGGCAAAGAAACATTTCATACAAGATATTAATCCATTTACAATATATTCCCATTAGTTTCTCAACTGGCTTTCCGATAGGGCAGCTGAAGTACAAGTATTTCATGCTTTAACTTCTGTGCTCTAAATTGGATCACACGCACAATCCTCTACGCGAAGCAACGGAAAAATGTACCTTAAGTTATAATTTTTTCACGACGTTGTAATTCAAACTCTAAACCATAAAACGACTAGACGACAATTCCTAACAAACCGGAAAGAATGCTTTACTAACCGCAAGGAGGACGGAAAATATTTAATACAAACAACATGAGAAAAACAGTTTTTTAACGTGACCTTTACATTTCATTTAGGAGAAAGTGTAGAACTCACTGGTCAAGAATAAGACATATTAGGTCACGTTAGCATCTTCAGACAGTAGCCAAATTAGTTAGTGGGTGCGCCATAACGCTGTCAAATTACCGCCAAGCCTAGCCGATAACAGTTGCCCAGCTGGTATCCCCAGTCATCTGTGACTGTTATAGTAACCTTGGGAATAAATACCTCGTAAAAGAACCAGACAGAAAATGAAAAACAAAATGTTATCTAGGAATGTAACATGGCAGGACTCAGTGGGCAGATTTCATATCACAGATATCAGTACCTAGAAAAATTCAGTGAGTTTCTGTGAACTAAGCAGGATGAATTTCTAGAGAGAAATTATGACATAACAAAGATTTATTTCTGTTCGTTCCTAAAGCATAATATCGACTGTTTCTAAAATATTATTATTTGAAGCTTATGAAAAAAACTTTTTGCATAAACAAAGAACCAATTCATAAGTTTCTACTGTGTCAGTACTGAGCATTAGAGTTCCTAGATACAATCTTCATGTTTGTACCGTGCATCAGTGATAATTAAACACTTTATTATCCAACTAATGCACAATATATAATATGTAGATACAATTAAAATTATAAAATACTTAAACGTGCTCCAACATGTTTCGGATCACAGAGGATCCATCATCAGGGAGCCTTGTACAGTGCTTGGCTAAAAATTACAAGAATGATTCTATTATGTCCGTTGACATGGACAAGGTCGGTGTTATGGCAGCATATTCTGACCCGTTGTGCGTGTGTGCAGTTCACTGTATATGCAGAGTTCTTCCATATACAGTGAACTAAACACACGCACAAAGGGGCAGAATATGCTGCCATAACACCAACCTTGTCCATGTCAACGGACATGATAGATCCATACTTGTAATTTTAGCCAAGCACTGTATAAGGCTGTCTGATGATGGATCCTCTGTGATCCGAAACATGTTGGAGCACTTTTAAATATTTTATAATTTTAATTGTATCTACATATTACATATTGCGCATTAGTTGGTTAATAAAGTGTTTAATTCTTAGATACACTTTAACGTTTAAAGTCTACTGGTTGCTTGATGCACCAACAGGTTTAACTTTAAAAAACCGGCCATGTACGTATAAACCTAACATTGAGGTCTGATAGAGTGACAAATATCGCCGTGAAAAGCAAGGGGTATTAAATATTATGAGTGCGTGTCCTTAGCCTTAACAACCTGCGCATTTTTGAAAGGCAAATACTAAGGAAGATATTTGGTCCTGCCAATACTGACAATATATGGAGAATACGAAACAACATGGAGATTGATAAAATAATATAAGGCGCAAATACAGTGAGATGCATCAAGGCACAAAGAATCAAATGGCTGGGGCACATTCAAAGAATGGACTAAGCAAGACCAAGTATAGAAGTACTAGATTGGAAACCGATGGGAATTAGACCAGTAGGAAGACCAAGACAACGATGGCAAGAGGATTTTATGGAAGATCTAAAAAAGCTGAAAGTTAAAAACTGGCAGGAAACAGCTAAGGGTAGAAGAACTTGGAGAGACTTGGCGGAGAGGGCGAAAACCCACAAAGGGTTATAGTGCCAAATGGTGATGATGATCATGATTATTATGACGATTATGATGATGATGATGATGATGATGATGTGTCCTTAGCCTTAGTTATCCAGAATGCAATGCGCATGCGCCGTGTTATATTTACATCTGTGGCCTGTCTGGTTCTACTATATTTTTTCATATTAGCTCATAAATGGCACGATTTTCGGAAAAAAGTTACTGAATATAAAATTTATATTTTATTTTCTCTACAGCTTCTGTCTGAAACATTTCTCATTGTGAGAAAAAACTGAAGAAATATGATCATAAATGTATAATGGTCTTCATGTAAAGTAGCCGTCATTTTTGTCAGATTTTGATGAAATTTGGACTTTCTCGGCAGATTTTCTAAAACCAAATACTCCAATATTTTCAAATATCAAATTTCATAAAAATCCGTCCAATGGGAGACGAGTTGTTCCATGTGGACGGACAGACATACAGGCATGAAGCTAATAGTCGCTTTTCACAATTCTGCTAACTCGCCTAAAAATCGTACATTCCACCTACACTCTGTTTATGTATTCTGTATTTATCCGAGAATAAACAGCGACTTTGTCCTGTATAACGTAAGCTGACTGCATTTTACAACCGAGATGAAAAGTGTTTACTTCGCGGTACGATATGCTTCTTTAACTAAAAGATTTTACGTTTCGTTCGTAAATGGTTAATCGTCATTACCAAAACCAAGGCCCAAATTGTCATACAGTTTTAATACTAGTAATTCTAAAGAGACAAGAGAAATATTTCTCATACAAGTTGTTCATCCGTTGGTTGGAATTCCTTTCCTGCTCATGTCCTCGTAGAAGTAAATTTTGCCACTAAGTTTAATGTTTTTTTTAACAATGTAGAGAAAGAAAATCCTCCTAAAATATTTATACAATTACCTACTGTTCTTATAATAAAACCAGCTAGATGCAATAATTTCACAAATTTATTTTTGGAATAAAAATATACATGTTTCGGACAGTTCCTCTGTCCATCATCAGGAGTTTTTCTCTGTACACACAACAATGGTACACGTATGTCACCCAGGTTTGCTGACAGCTTGCGAGCAGGATCAGGACGGAACAGGAGTTCCGTCCGGATCCTGCTCTACAGCTGTCAGCAAACCTGTGTGACATATACCACTGAGAAATTAAGGCATCTAGCTGGTTTTATTATAGGAATTTATCACGATGCACGGTCACCTGAACATCACATTACCTACTAGTATGATATGTGTCAGTAACGGAGACTAGTGCTTCATAAATTTTATAGTCTGCACAACCTACACAATATCTGTGCAATTGTTAATGGTAATGGGTTTTAACTGAGCAGTGTAGCATATGTGGCTAAGGAGCAATCAACCCATTTTGCATTTAATGTGAACTATTGGCCTATTGGTAGCGCGAAGTTCAATTCCGTGTTCCAGGAAACTAGCCCACTGATGATTTATGCAACTCACAAATGAACCGCTTCCCTAACTGAACAACAATTCAAAAACACAGAACCGTAAAATATCTCTCCAGAATTAGAACGGCAAATATCTAACGTTGTAAACAGAACAATACTTCACCGTGAGACAGAGATTTAGTCCAGTTCAATTCAACCCACTTCTCTTCGCATAATGCTAATCTGCATATTACTTTCTGCTAAAACATTTCAGGTGATTATTCGAGAGATTATTTGGCCAACATTTTGCGTGCTTTGTTGTCTTCCTGCATTGTAAAACATGGATGAATTATAGCACAGCGACTAATACTCTGGTCGGACCGGATAAGAGACTGCCCTTTCAACCATCCACCCACACTTTGAAAAAGAATCCTTTAAAACGATGAGACAGCATCTTGTCTGATACTCTGCAAGTTCGTAAAAGAAGGGAACATGAGATAATAAATTTCCTTTTTTTACTTGTTAGGAACTTAACCCGACCATGATATAGAGTAGCATTTGAACTATGGATTAACGATATAAACGGCGTACTTCCCCGGTCAGAACTGTAGGGTGTAATTTTATTGTTATTCTTCCTGTAGTTTATGACGGCGTTAAGCGGTTAACCTACCAGACATTCACATCCATTACGAAACATCCAAGCGGTAGTTTTCTATCTATCTCCATTTAATCACCCAGAACTATGGAAAGTGCGGAATGACCACGAGAATCGTAAAAACAACATACGCACATAAAGATAGCTTAACAACATGTAAAATAGGGTACTTGTACAATACCAAGCAATAAAATGTGTATGGTCTATGCTTCTATGTTACGTAGGTTAATGTGTGTGCGTGTGTGTGTATGGTGGGTGGTTCTGTAGAAGAGAATTTGTGGTATCACTAATCATCTTGACCAAAATTGTGCTTAATATGAAATCACTATGAAAAAGGATTATTAATATTATTATTATTAACCGTAGTGGAGTGGTAATGCTCTTGAAAGATTTATGTTCGATCTGGACTCGTTGGATCGCATGGTCACTTTCAGTACGTGTCGCAGAAAGTTCTGTTTCATTGTCCTTAAAAATGCGATTTTCAAAATGGTGAATGCGAAGAACGCCTTCACATTTTGGGCGTGGCGCCGTGTAGTCTGGTTACATTTACCGGTTCATCGGATAAATCTGCTGCCTCCACCATGGGATGTTGATAATTTCCTGCCAGATTGTACGGCTTCATACTCGCTAATACATCATTTATCTATAATATCCTTGTCAAACCGAAATAATCAGAATGTGTTTCTTGGAGTTAACTTTCGTAAAAGTAGATTCAAAAATCTATTTTTTCCTCTACTATTATTATAATTAACATGAGAGTTTGTAATAAGTCTATTGTAGTGCCTTCCGTAAATCAGTATTTTTTAACAGTTTCTATGACCAAAATTTGTAATGTTTTAAAATTGTGAGCAAACATGTCTTGAAAGAATTTTTTTAGGTCTCCCCAATCACATGACGCCTACAAAACGAGCTAATTATGTAGAGCGGAATCTTCCTTCACGATCTGATAGCCTTCTGCCTTCTTGAAAATTTTCCCGTCTCTTTTGGAACTAAAAACTCACTAACATTTCCTCAAGTGCTCGCGATTCTGCGCTTTGTCCTGAGCTATCACATTCAGCTATCAAAATTCTCACCAGTAAGTCAATTTCGACGTGTTTCTAACCATCCTCAGGATATATACACAACGCTTAAATAATTGCAGTTTAAAAATTTTAAAAATAATTTTGACGTCATCTATCACATTGCTGCTTCTGAATTTCTAAGACGTTTGTCAAAACTCCGAACTAAAAGAAGAATTATAAATGGCACAACAATGTACTAATTAAATAGTTATTTTCTAATTACTTTGTTTTCTTCAGTTAACATTTTACTGTCATTTTACATTTACTTAATTGACGTCTGCGTAAACACCGCTGAAGGAAATCTTATTATTATTCGGCAGGCAAGGCCGTTTTCTTCAAAATGCAAGTCTAGAACCGTATATTCCAATTAAGTCCATAAAGAAAAAAGAATATGTAGACGCTTGGCAGTTTTAAGGTTCGTGCAGACTACGCGTGCTCGTGCTCCGCCTCCTAAGTCACCGGCAATGTGGATGCTTACGAGTGGTTAAGCAAGTTTTATGATCAGAGCCATCTACTGCACCAAACAGCCGGTGTTATAAAGACAGGCACTCCAAGACCTACTGCATTTTGGATATCCCAAGTCACTGAAACGAACAATTTGTTTATAGCTGTCTAGAATCATCTCCAGTTTTACGAACACAACCACGACCATGAGTAGTCTGGACGCGCCTTAACTCTAAACGAGAAATTTGTACTGTACGCAGCAGACAAACATTGTCCTAACGTCCATGGGCGCTAGAAGGGAAAAGACACTAGATGTTTGGACCCACCTTAAGAATGGCTGAACGAATCTAATTTCAAGTCACGGAAATAAAATATACTGCTTTTAATTAATCAGTGTACCTCACCTTTGGCTTACATTGACTAATGAAGCGATAAAGTAAGGAGAGACACAATTAAAACTACCAGACTGCCCGTAAGGAGTAACAGCAATACACGTATTAAGATACACAATCGAGAAAATTAAAACACATTCCTTTTAGATATCATTGGTTTCCCTTAAATACCGCGTGATTTACGCCTGCCGCCAATTGCAAGACGTGTGTACCTTGTCTACGAACTTGGCCTCATTTTATGCAAGTGCCCTTTTATTCCTGACATCGTGCTTAGTTGTCTATTCAATCTCGCACAGATTGTTACGGTTTGTCTCTTGATTATTTTTCGTTTCTTTCATGTTGCCAAGGTTGCAAAGATCACGCTCTATTCTCTCTCTCCCCTCCCAACCCCCCCCCCCTTTCCCTCCTCACTCTTTTCTTCACCTTTTTTTCCTTTCTTTTTCTTTCTTC
>Ga0123357_10010035_pt1 | contig 12006 bp, 4 predicted proteins | sample TergutEmb28metaG_FD_89873 | JGI IMG/M metagenome (GOLD analysis project Ga0123357, IMG submission 89873) | Embiratermes neotenicus P4 segment gut microbial communities from Petit-Saut dam, French Guiana - Emb289 P4 | ecosystem: Host-associated > Arthropoda: Insects > Digestive system > Gut ...
CCTTCAGAGGGGGGAGAGGAGCTAATGTGAGCGGCGTGTCAGCGTTCTTAATGGCTTAGTTACGTGTAGTGACGCTTTCATTGTCGATGATAGGTGAATAGCTGTGACTGTGGAACTATGGGGGCGCGGGAATTCACTGGGAAAACTGAAGAACCTAAACAATAAAAGATGTGTTGAACGTAAATACGTGGAAGCATACGTGCATAACGTGCCATATATCTGTTATACTTCTATAACATGCCGTACTGTGTCAAAGAGATTGAGATGAACAAGACAAGTAGAAAGCATGAGACAGATAATACAATTTGGTAGGAAGCCTGAAAGACCTCATCATAGATTGGAGGATAATATTAAATAGGATCTTAAGATTTGGGTTTAAACGTGTTTATGTGTCTTAGAAGGGAGATCGCGGGTGGGATGCTGATAAGAAGATTGTAAACTTTCAAGTTCCGTACAAGGCGGGGAATTTGTTGATCATGAGCTCATCCATAAGAACTGCGCTCCGTGAATCTAGTACCTGATGCACTGCCATCGGCTTCGGTCAAGACGGAGATAAAGCATGACTCCCGCACGCGCGAAGCACCACATAGCCTTTCTTTCTCATCAAATTCACTTATGTGAACTGGCACTGACTTGTCCCATGTATGGTCAAATTATTCCAAGTTCACCGTGTCGAGCGCCGACAGTGGGGACCACACTGACCGCCAGTCAGACGTCACAATAAAATAAAAAGCATAAGAGACAACACGACCCAACTACATATAAAACAAATACAGGCAATTAAACCTCATTACAACGTACGTTCAGTCGTTATATTCATACAACAATACCATGCCATAAGCAGTACATTTTCTGCTGGCATTGTCCAGCATCAGACACAGCGAAGGTTTGCCTATATTACATAAAAGGAAAGGAATTGCCTTATAAATTTATCGTTGTGTCTGGGTATGTTTATTTAGATATTCCTGGCCACAGCCAGTATTTTATCTTATGTGCACCATTCCCTGTCTTCCATCACTAAATTTTTATCCAGTTTCCTGGCAGTAACGAACAGTATAGCATTCTATTCGTTATTTTAGAGCTACATATTTTCATTGCAACGTTGCAGTGTGCAGAAAGGACACAAATGGCGTCGATTGAAAGGGACAGTTTTCGAAACCGAGCTGCCTCGTTCCTAACGTGTCAATGAAAGTGAAAAGTAATTCTGAAGCGCGCCGGAACAAGTGTTGTTACCCACAACAGTTATTTATCTGATATCACTTAAACCATTAACCAACAAATACACCTATATAACTTTCACTTAAAACACTTTAAAACACTTAAAACCACTCCGACATGTTTCGATCTTTTCAGATCATCATCAGGGAGTTTCGTCTTTGCTTGCTAAATTTATTAAATATTCACGATGTAGTTCATTTTTGTAAACAAGGTGTTGTGGCAGCATATCATGTAGTGTAGGAGTCTGTTGTAGAGAGTGTAGTTGACTAGCCAACTACACACACAGCAAATGAATAGTCAACTTCTGGTCCCGGCCTCTTTACCTTCGGGCAAGAGCTCCAGGTACCCATTGACTAGGAGACTGAATGTGCCCTAACACCGACTAGATGTTTTGAAGGAGAAAAAAACCTTTGTCCCTAACGGGATTCGAACCCCAGCTCTTGAAACCCGCAGACTTTTCCCTATACCGACTACGCTGTCCCGTCTGCCACTGATTTATTGACAGCCTCTTCAAATACATTTGAAATAAATAAATAAATTTGTAGGAAGAAAAAATGTTCGGGAACCTCGCCTATGACTGGGGAATAATATGAAAATGTAAGCTAATGACGTAGGATGTAAGGGCACGGACTAAATTCATCTGGATGTCAGATTCTTATGTACACAGCAATGACAGTTCAGTTGTATCAATGGTGACGTGAACTAAGCTGCTGAGCGATTAACATCTTCTGCACATTAACTGTAGGCAGCCTGTAACTGACAGGTAGTCAGTAAGTCTTACGATCAAGGAACTAGCTTCGCCGGAACTTGGGGCAACTATGTCATAGTACAGTGCATCGTGTTATAAGACTTAAATCCCCATCAGCACGGTTATGAGAATCTCAGATCTCGTAATTTTCAGGACCTTTCCTTTTCAGGGAAAGATAAGAGCAGTAGATGATAGAGTATCAATAAATAGCGTAAGATTTACCTTAAACAATTCTGAAAAAATAAAAATTTTCAATTTTAATTCGGCGCAGGCAGGTCGAATATGAGAAGGATAAGTAATATGTCTGTAGTAAGAACTGTCATGTCTACACCGGTAACTCGTGTTATTCCAAATTAGGTCCGCGCTCACTACATCATTATGGAATAAGCGTTTTAAACGTCTGATCCGAATATGGAAACCCTTTCTTTCTTCTTGGAAAATTACCTTAATGTGGCTTATTATTTAACAAGACATTGATTACATCAGAGCACGTAGTTTAGAAACGTTCATATGGCACGCGCTTACTGTCGTATCGCATGTGATGTTGTTTATCTGGAATGTACCTAGTTATAAACACAGACGCAGGTTTTACCAAACTGACTACGTGCGCGGAATGGTAAGAGATGGAAGCAGGGACCAAGTGGTGGAAATATTCTTTACTGTAGTGAATAGGACCTACAGGATGGGCTTACCTACTGAATAGACTTGCTGTACTGTGGATCGTTTGACATTTTGGTTGTTGTTTTACTTTATTATTAAAAAAAAAGTATTTCACTTAAAGTTTCTGCCTTACTTTGATTTTGTCGCATATAACGTTGGAGTTTGCACCATCGCCATGTTTGTAGTCGTTGACCTACAAATAATACTAAGTACGTAATCAGTAGCCTATAGGTGGATATTCCACATCTGTCTTCGTGCGAAACTTCGCGTGTATAGCTCCAAAATTTCCTTAGTTATGACTATCAAACTAAAAACTGAAAATATTTTTTCTTAGACTTAATGATATTATTTTATATGCCGCAAAGGTTTCTTTAACCAATCTGAGTACGTATTTGTTCAAGATCTGTTACCGCACGCCACTGCACTGTCCCCACTTTTACATTTTAGTTCGTCAATTATCTTTGTTTAAATTATTTTATAAAATGACGGCGCTGTCTTTGGGTGGCATCCAGTAATTTGAAATGCATACAAAATTTTGTGAAAATCGTAGGACATGTTCAAGAACTTAAGTGAGGTAAATACACACAGCAGCTTGATAATCTAATTGCTTACTTTTTTCTTCCTGGAAAAGCTACAACTTTTTTTTAAAATTAGGTGTTCTTCACATGGGCAGAAATCCATGCTTTGATGTCGCATTGAATTCCAACGCCTGTGTTTCTGATTTGACGAGAGATAGCAATATTCAGACATGCAGAATTGTGTTCCATGTCCAGAGGAATACAATTAGCAGTATAAGCGTAGAGAAGAAAACCAACTAGATGCCACTGGAGTGCGCACCTTCGCCATGTTTTTAGTTGTTGACCTACAAATAATATTTAGTACATAATCAGTAGCCTATAAGTGGATATTCCACATCTGTCTTCGTGCGAAACTTCGCGTGTATATCTCCAAAATACAGTAACGTTAAAATCGCCTTCAGATGCAACATCACGATAGCAAGACTCACAAAACCACCCAATGTCCACGAGATCCCACCTCATAACAAATGGGGGTTTACCAACTAACCTGCAACTCCTGCAACCTATCATATGTGGGCCAAACCAGCTGCAGCCTGAAGATACTTTATCAAGAGCATATTAGATACATCAGAAACAACAATCCACTGTCAGCATACGCACAGCACATCTTACTCAATCAACAATCAGTAGCATCTAGTTGGTTTTCTTCTCTACGCTTAAGCAACGTTGTACGGACAAACATACATCAAATTAACAGTATGCAGCTTATCCAGACTACGATTTGTTACACGTACCGAGACTAAACAAATACGTAAAGGTTCTGAGAATAGTAGACACTATAAATTACGGAAATTCTTCAGATGCAACTTGGAAGGAGAAGAATATGATTGTGAGAGAAAAACGGAAAGAAGTGTTGGTGGAGTATGGGCAGACGTTAGATTCTGGACACGAGCACCTACCGTGCAAATCTACAAGGCGCATACAGAATTCAGCACGGAGAAGTAAGATACCAAAGAATGTGAGAGCTCTGGCGAACGGCTTTGCTACTGCAGTCGGGGAGGAGAGCAGTGGCAAGTATACCCCGAGACCCCGACATTATCGCGAAGTCTAGCACACAGTTGGTGTAATTGAAGTCACTGTTAAATTAGCAAGAAATAGCTAAATAGTTATTTATTAAATTATAAGTACTGTTGGCCTAAGCTTAATGAGAATAAATCCCAATAAATAAAGTGTACCTGAGCTAGGATGCATTTGTAATTACGTTATTTCTACTGTGGAAATTGTAGGTAGCACCAGTGCCATGTTCTGAAACTGATTTCAATCCACAGAGGGAGTGAATGAATGTTACGCGGAACTCAGATTAAACAGCACTTATATTGTGAGCTTCATAAACTGTGTGTTATGTGTGACGAAAATGCGGCTCATTTTTTCAACCGAATATTTAAGTACCTTATTCGAAAATTGTTTCAGCTTTTACCGCTCGCGAGCGAGATCCTTCTACGGTAAAGAAGATATTACTTGGCTGAAAGATTTAAAATGCTTAATTGTCTCAATGCCTAATTAAGTACAACGTCGGAAGGCGTAAAAGGGAGCGGAGGAATATCTCCACGCGTGTGTAATATTAGCACAATATCGGGAAGAATCCTCTTTGGCCCCCAGCAGCTTTACTGCTTATCCGGCATCGATAGTTTGGAAGAGAGGGTGGGCGCCGGAGTGGGTCTGGGCGATGTGTGCAATAAATTTGTTTTAACGCAATATGGGCTAGAATGCAAAGTGCAAGACAGAAAGTAATACATATTTATATCAAGTGCAGCGTTTAATAGAATCTGACGAAGAAGCAAGGATATTTTATTTGCCTGCCAGTGCCGGCGGTGTCCAATTATTCGCGATAAGTGTCCGGCAATAATAGAAATAAATAGAGAAAGTTGTGTTATGCACAAGATGAAATAATATTACGGGCTTTTAAATGACACTGATAATTTAACACGCTTTAAGGCTTATCTAAGACTGTAAGCTTCTTGAACTCTGACCGTCTTCTGTTGTTTCAAAATTAATAAAAGTAATTAAAATAGTAAACAAAACACCGCCTTTCGTGAACAGAGTCAGTTCCCATTTAAGCTCAGCCTGTGGGTTGAGAGTGGAATTCTGTTTAGGGCCCAACTGTGCAGGGCTTTACATTTTATCCTGAAGACAGGACTGATCCTCACCCCGAAACCTAATGTTTTATTTGTTTTTATTTTTATTACCTTCAGTAATTTTAAAACTTCAGACAGGAGAAATGTCATAGACGCTAATAATCTAGAACTATATGTAACAACGTCAGAATCTTATAGAAATGTACAGTTAATAAAACCCGATGGTAATATGGTAGTGATTCGCCATAAACTCAGTAAAGCAATAGGCCTGTAATGGAAAAGACCGAAAAAGACAAATCTCACTAAAAGTTAGAAACTATATAAGTAGCTGAAATATTAAAGTGTTTCCTCATATTTTGTTATATTGCTATTGAGCCGAGAGTCCTACATTCTGATTCCTGAACTGTCATTTCAGATAACTGAGATCAGGATTCTTTTCCTACGGCTCTGCAGCCCAACATGGGCAATAGCCTCTTCATTCTTTAGGTTTCTAGATCACACACAGCAAAGCACCACAGTCAGTCAGTTTCCTTTGGACGACTGATCAGGGCGTCGCAGAGACTTCAATCTGACAACACACAACACTCACAAGAAACAAACATCCATGACACCGATGGGATTCGAACTCACAATCCCAGCAAGCGGGCTGCCGCAGACCCACGCCTTAGACCGCTCGGTCACCGGAATCGGCAGTTAAGGATTATGTTTAGGTATAATTGGATTGTTAGCGGTGCTGTGTCAACTGTATACTTTGTACAATCTCCTTACCTTCATACTACGCTATTTAAGACGATATTCGAGCCTCTTATGACTAATGAGACGCTAAGAATGGCTAATTAGTTCCAAACCACACTTCGAGCCACTAACTTAAGATATGTAACATAAGCGCTACCCACTACATTGTTGTTTATTTTGTATTATTTATTTATTTATCGTTTTTTTACGAATTGCCCACTAAGTGGTGCACATGCGTTTGCAATGGAACAGAAGTTGGAAACTGTGAACGGCGCTTAGCATTGCTTGTAGACAGAATCAGGACCGGTCCACTTTGCGACTAGCAGATAGAGCAGCAAACCGCTACAGCAAGAAGTTTGACTGATGGTGGATAGAGCGGATTTAAATGGCACGGTCAAGGCAATAAACCTGTCACTGTTCCGCAAACCAACCAGATATAAACAAAATGTTGTAACTTAACACGCATTTGAGCTTTTTAATAATATCAGAACCACAAAACCGGCTCCTCATTTTCGATGGAAGCATGACCAGATATACGCAACCGAGATTCTGATCCGCTTCTCTTTTTCGCAGGTACCGTGAACAAACCGGGCTTCATGCACTCTATAAAGTGTCTCACAAATCACGACAAAACTTTTGTGTTCGTGTTTCTGCGGTAAAGTCCTTCAGACATAAATCTATATTATATTCAAAGCGAAGCAAGTGGGCTTCTGTGCCTTCCAACACATCCAATTAGATGAATTTTGGGGGACATCACAGTCCAAAATACTATCTTGTCATCCCAAAACAAGTTTTACTAAATTATTCTGGTCACAGGACAGTCGTTGTCTGATGCCAGCTCATTATACAAGTCCTGCGCATTACAGATATCGCTATTCACACAAAGCGTATCATATGTTTATGATAAGTCAGCGCAATAAATAATGGTGATCAGTGCATAGTTTCTTCATGTCTTATTAACAGCACTCACCATTACTAGCGGCGTAACAGTGAATTAATTTCACATAATGAAAGGAAAACTGATTCCATAACCGACACAATGTGGTTGGCCAGTACATAAGATTTTCATCACATCTTAATTGAAGACACAAGGGAGTACGATGTATCAGATCTCAGCAGTCAAATTTTGAAGTTAGAATGGCTACACTGACCTAGGCCCAATCTTTGTTTCACCATAGAATAGTACGTGTGTTGTGAAGGGAGGATAGAAAGAAACGTGACTGATGGATTGGATTAAACTTCTTCAAATATTTAGGTTATCTGTCGTAGAATGTAACGATTATTTGTGAATTATTAATTGTTATTAAGTATGTGGAATGATTCAGCAGTGGCCTATTTTAGAGTAGTCTGCTCTCCCGACGTTTTTTTTTGAAGCTCTGAGAAAAAACACAACATTTCCTTATTATGATTGCAGGACTCTGGGCCGAGATTTAAGCCCATAACATCCGAAATAAGAAGCAGGAATGATTATCACTCATCCGTGAAGTTCAGTCAAATAGAGGGAAAAGACAAACAGTAAAAGGACGGAACTACAAGGAAACACAGAAGGAAAGAGAGAAGTTGGGATAGAAACAAAAAGAGAAAAATTATCATCTGAGAAATAGGGTGAAAAGGAAGGCAAAAAGAAGAACTGGGTGAAAGGAAAGATGAAAGAGAATCATAAACACAAAAACAAGAGAGGTAGAAATGAATGGATTCGTTAGAAATAAATTGAAAAGATTTATATATATATATATATATATAGAGAGAGAGAGAGAGAGAGAGAGAGAGATTAAACAGTATCGTTTTCTAGTGCTGAGATCCTGGAAGCTTGGAGGGTCATCTCCATTCATTCTGTGGACCTGCTCTTTCACGGCATATTTGCTGAGCGTGACCACAAATTTACTTTCGTAAGTCGCAGCTACTGTTGCAGTTCCATGGTAAAGAGAGGCTCTAAAGTACTGTGCATGCGATGTAAGCAAAGTCGAGAATAAATAACACGCGAAGACACTTAAGAACTAAACTGTGACCTAGAAGCAATTGTAAGCTTATTTAGCAAGCCATTATTAAAATGCATGCCAGTTTTACCTGTCCTGAGACATTTAGTTTCATTTCACACACATTCCCACAACTTAGTTTTACAACATCCATTTTAGGATTTCATTTTGAAGTGTGCAGGAATAACGAAGCAGTTTCAGTATAAAAGATTTAAAGTCGAATGACATGACTGGAGAGTTAAAATTAATATTGTACTGAAAGAAACTTTCCTACACACATACACTCTACGTACGTGTGGGTGTTAAGGATAAACCCTAGGAAAGCTTGTATCTTAACTTCAAGTCGGTAAAGCCGTAAGTAATGAATAAATGTTCCTCTTCTCACCTTCTAGCACTTTGCCGAGAAGTGGTACGAAAGTTACCTATATGAAATGGAACTGGTGAATTGCTGTGACTTTAACTTATCGAACTGTAAGATCGAATCATTGACCAAGACTTTGCAGTTTTTGAAAGTGGAATTTTGTCTACACATAAATGAGTTCAGAATCTACGTGCATGGTGGGAGGAACTGGAATACATTTGGGTATGCACGATCAGCGACGGAGACTGGATTACCATTAGGATACTGTACATCATTGATAGAAGATGGATCATAAACAGCAGCAGCTAAATTATAAGTGTTGTTTGTTTGAAATCATGAAGATTGAGTTTCACTTTGTTTTGAGAAGTTCCCAACTCAAATATGTGCAGGTGGAAACAGTCTTACATACTGATTCACCGTAAGGCCAACATGATTTTCTGGAATGTGTGATGTGTTTGTTTAGAACACAGTTTAAATGCCCATATATGTACATGAAAAGAAACAGGCTGCAGTTTGTGCCTCCTAAGAAGCGTTAATAGGAGAGAAAACCTATTGCGAGATTTGATGTTTATACATTGTTCTTTGAGCGTTCATTTGAGGTGTAGCGCCTTGTCTGTGGATTAGTTATTTTGCGAATATTTTGGTCTTTAAATCTTCGCATCATATTCCTACATAAATTCTCCCAACCTAAATCGTGGTTTTCAAAAAAACTGTCATGTTTGTACACGTTTGATTACCCAAATTCTGCAAATACATTTCTTTTCTACCCATCAATATTCACATTTCTGTGACCCATTGCACCGAAGTTACTTCACTGTAATGGGCAGTAGAAATCACAACACCTTGAACAGGAAAATCTGGTTCAGGTTCTTGTTTGAATTTGAAACTGCGAGTTAATGGCCATAAACGAACGGTGCAAGCGAGACCGTCTGTGAAATGTGTGGCAGTGTTCCAGCCGTCCAGAGTGCTGAACACCTCAGCCGGCCACTAAGAATGTCGCCAAGCAACCAACTGGACCCTATGCTTTTGTCACGACCTTGTTCCTAGTGTCTCCCAAGCTTCTGCTTCATAAGTAACAGAAGTGTTGAAGGAAGGTATGTACCACGTATCGATTACCATAATGTGGCATGCATTTTAGATAAGTTACGTGGCACTAAATATCAGTGTTTAGCCAGTTTGCATTCCCATTGTTTTCAAGCACCAGAATTCGATTCCAGACAAGACGAGAGTTCTTCTGTGCGACACCATATTCAGGCTGGATCTAGGATCCGTCCATCCGTTCTTTCGAACTAGTCTTTTGTTGGACGTAAAGCGAGCGGGGACTGAATCTGGTTGCTTAACTTCATATTATGCAGAGATTAAGAATACGCGAATCTTTCCCACAGTTATCCAGCTGCACTTTCATAGGCATAAGAGCCTGCACATCGTTTTTCCACACGTAGGCCTGTAAGAATTTCGCTCAATGAGCACAATGTGGTGAGGTCATGTCACTTCGTCTGCATACTCAGACTTACTTTCATTCCATCTCTAACCCCCGCGCATTGAGCATACCGTTAGGTAGTCAGTTATGCACTAAAAATCGTTAGTTGAATTTCTCTATAAATTCTATCAAACGGTTTTCTGAAAAAAAAAAATGCATTTTCAGCAAGAAAAGAAATTCGTGAAGTTAAAAAAATAATTAAAATTAATTAATAATTACTACGTTTATTCAAATTTTTGGTATGTTTTATAACCGTACAAATAAAACGGCTTGCAAAACTGTTGGTTTATCCCTCAGTTACTGTAACGTTGATTTTTGTAACGTCATGACTACTTACGACTGACTGAAGTATTTTATCCTATTTATGAAGGTGTCACATTAGGTTTATCCATGCACCGCATATTTGTATCAATAGCATATTTGTGTCTGCACCGCGTAGGTGTACGAACAGTTCACTTGTATCAGTACTGAGTGGCTTTATCAATAGTAATTTGTGTCTGCACCACACACTTTTATCTACGGTACATTCTTATCTTCACGAAATAGCCATATCAGCAGTACATTTTTGACTGTATTGAATAGGTGTATTAACAGCAGAACTGGATTGGTCACATCTGCCTTCTAAAACACGTCATTGAAGGAAAGATAAACGGAAGGATAGAAGTGACTGGAGAACGATGAAGAAGACGTTAATAGCAATTGGATGACCTTAAGAAAAAGAGATGATACTGGAAACTGAAAGGGGAAGCACTAGATCGCACTTTGTGGAAAACTCGCTTTGGAAGAGGCAATGGACTCGTAAGACAGACAACAGGATTTATTTATTAATTAATGAACAAAATAATATATGTACGATAAGTCAGTTTGAAAACGTACAGGAAAAGCAGAATTGTGGAACAAAAATGCCAAGCTTGCTAACTTTCGCCAACGTAGTGCCCGCGGTAAGGAATGTGGTAATGTGGTTGTATCTTCGGGATTTATGGAAAGGCTGGTAATTTCTCCGTAGGCTAAGGAACAATTAGCTACTCGGTAGTGTCTCTGCTCTGTAGATCTAAACGTCAACGAGATGTGTGCAACAAATGCAGAATAAGGGCTGGCATGTTTATTCTCCTCACTAAGGAACTGCAGTCTTCTCACGTGTAATCTTGCTTAAGTGGTGTGATCTGAAGCAGATTGTTATTTCGGTAGCTACTCAAATTATTTACACATTTCAATAGCCACTCGGTCTGCGGCGTGTCCTGTCTTCTATCTCTCGCAAAAGTATCGTGGTTTCGGGCCTCACTCTGGGAATAAATGTATAATTGGTCTGTTTTTGCCATTGTGTTTTGCTGTGTATTTAGACGTCTTGCGACGTGCCAGTACCCATCCATGGAGTTTTACCAGACGTCTGCAAAGTATATGACCAACCGGAAAATGGGAGACCTTGGCCCACTTTGTTCGGGAAAACCTTAGGCGCTTAACAACTTAAAAAAATGTTCCTCTCACTCTCATTTAATTTTCATAGTTGTCTATTTCCTTGGGATGTTATGTGGTATTTCGTTAATTTACTTAGTTACATGGGTGTTTAGATTTTCAGTTATGTGTGAGGAATGATAATAGTACTTTCGAGAGCGTGGAAGATTTTAAATGTTTGGAAAAAGCTTTAACAAATCAAAATTCTATTCCGAAAGAAATTAAGAGCAGATTGAGGTCAGGAAATGCTTGCTATCATCCAGTGCAGAATCTTTTATCTTCTAGGTTGCTATCCAAAAATTTAAAGATTAAGATATATCGAACTATAATTTTGCCTGTTGTTTTATATGGGTGTGAAACTTGGTCGCTGACATTGAGGAAGGAAAGGAAGCTGAGGGTGTTTGAGAATATGGTGTTGAGGAAAATATTTGGACCGAGGAGGGACGAGGTAACGGGGGAATGGAGGAGATTGTGTAACGAGGAGCTAAATGATCTGAACTCCTCACCCAATATTGTGCGGGTGATAAAATCGAGAAGAATGAGATGGACTGGGTATGTGGCGCGTATGGGTGAGGAGAGGGGGTGTATGGGGTCTTGGTGGGAAACCGGAGGGCAAAAAACCACTGGGAAGACCTAGGCGTAGATGGGTGGATAATATTAGGATGGATCTCCAGGAGGTGGGATGTGGGTATATGGACTGGATTGGGCTGGCCCAGGATAGAG
>Ga0123357_10010036_pt1 | contig 12005 bp, 10 predicted proteins | sample TergutEmb28metaG_FD_89873 | JGI IMG/M metagenome (GOLD analysis project Ga0123357, IMG submission 89873) | Embiratermes neotenicus P4 segment gut microbial communities from Petit-Saut dam, French Guiana - Emb289 P4 | ecosystem: Host-associated > Arthropoda: Insects > Digestive system > Gut ...
AAACAAGTATGAACATGTAGCCAAGGTCACTACCAACACGCCAATATACATCAACGAGGTGCTACGCTACCAATTCATACATAGGAAAATCAGTACACTTACTTTTGAGACAGACCATGTATGTTCTAGTAGTGCCGCTTGGAATTAGCACATGCGCTAGAAATAGCCCAGTGATTCTGTAGGGTTGGTGTGATATTAACATACTACACCCTGCATTGCTAGCCCTGATTGCTATGGATGAACCTTCCATTTAACTTTTTTGTATACATACTTGTATTACAGCTCCAGAGGTATTCTTTGATATTATAGTTTCAGTTGAGACAGCTACACAGATTTTACTGGCAAGGTGTGATGCTGCAGGCTTAGGTATGTCTTGACTGCATCACAGTGACTGCCATCTGGCTAAGTATCATCATCATCATCATCATCATCATCCATGTGAATAACTTCATACACACTCATCCACTCACTCAAAACCTGCATCACATAAGGTAGCACAGACATCTACTGTACACATATTGTAATACCTGTATCTGGAGCAGTGGGAAAAGCCGTTCTGGCTACTGCAAAGTGTTCCACCAACTACTAGGCACTCAGAAACATTCTTTCATGATCTGCTGTAAGCTGGTGCATGTCGTTGAGCCCACCTGAAACACAGACAGCAAACAGAACCAGAAGGAACGTTTCTTTATTATTACTTGGAAACTTAGAATTGGAAGCATGGCGGAGGGTGGGGGGTAAACTGTCATGTAAAGTGTGGACTGTGGAAACGAGTGTGTTACACACACACACATTTACTGTCTTGACCTGAATATGATGTAAGAAATTTTTTATTCATCTGAAAAACAGGGAATTACCTCATAATCACATGCAAAATTGTATGTGTGCTGTATAGTTGTGAAGGTCCCCTTGGGGAACTAGGCCGCACCCCATTGTATGTAGGCCTTCCATCTGCATGGGGCTCTGTGGATGGCGACCTTATGTTTTTCCCCCTTTGTTGGAGGGCTCCTTTTTGGGGACTTCAGCAGACATACATGAATGAATGAATGAATGGACCAGTGGCTCTGGTGACAGAGTATCCCTGTCCATGAGGACCCTGTTGGGGAACATGGAGGGGGCTCCCTTACCGGGGACTCTCTAGGAAAGATAAAAAGATATATATTAAGAGAGATGTAAAAATGCCCTGTAAGCGGGTATCTCTCTTCATAGGGACCCCATTGGGGAACCTGGAGGGGATTTGCTTGCCGGGACTTTTTGAGTGAAAAGGATAGTATATCTGGGTTCTTTTCTTGGACCCAGAGGACATTAAGATTTTAAATCTAGGGGCCATCTGGAACTTTGGTAAAGGGACAGGGCTCTCCTGGGCTGATATCAAATTATGGGGCACAAAGGGCCATAAGGCCTAGGTGTATCGGGACCGTAAGGGCTCGAACCCAATGCAAATCTATTTATCTAGTTGTGAAGGGGCATATGTTATGTCTTTTTATAGTTCAAGATGAAGGGAAGGAATGCGAACAAACAGGACCAGAGTATATAGCATTAAATGGAATGAAGACTGGTGAATAATGAATTGGACAGGACTTGGATGGAAGCTGAAAGTTGCACACAAACCCCAAGACAGAAGAGATGGTGCCTCAGCCAAGCCTGAAACTGGGCGCCTGTCATGCAGCAGAAGCAGTGCCATCTCAGCCACCTTGCTCAGTAACTTTACTTTATGTCAAATAAATGATACCTTGAAACAACACATTCATCAAATATTAACATACAATATCTGAGGTTCCAGCAGTGGCACTGCTGAAGATTTAAGTATCCTGTGATGTGACACTGTGTCACTGAGTGACAAGTTCTCAGAGTCTTGAAGGATTACAGTGCCTTCACCTTCAGGGTCAAGCAGCCCAAAGAGGATATTCTTCTTTAACTGTCATGTAACTTCAGCAGCTGTGCTGGTAAAACCTTGAATCTTGCGGTGCAGAATTTCCTATGCACATGTGCCTTACTGTTGAGGTGGACTGCAGACAAGAGCTGGTTCTGAACACCAACATTACAACTCCTAACCTTTACTGCCTGGTTTACCTTCATAAAGATTATTTAAACAACATTTTTGTAAAAATGTAAAAGTATGAAGACCCTGTACCTGACAATGGATACTGCCAACTGCAATACAGAATGCAAAACACTACACATATTGTACAGCTACACTAATACCAGCTTAGCTGCTGACAGACAACATTGTTATGCACAATAATATTACAGAAGCGTACCTGTTGCCGGGAGAACTGCGATAGCTCAATTAGTGTAATAAGTTGGCTGTGGGATGGACGATGCAGCGTTCCATTCCCAGAAGTAGCAAGAGACATTGCTGATTTCCGAAATGTCCAGACTGGCTCCAGGACCCACTCATTGGATACAAGAGGTACTTCCCTTAGGGTGTGAAGGTCACCACTCAGAATGATGGGAGCTATACCTCTACTCCCCCTATATGCCATCACGGTTTACACACGGACAAAATTACTTCTTAATTTTTTTTTTTTGTTATGCTGAAATGCAAACCCTACTGCATCACCAAGTGGAATTTACTGTTCTTAAGGGTAGGCAGAAATCTGTGTTTTTCTGAATTTGACATTCAGCGGACCGTGCATCGTGATGTATTCTTATAACGGAAGCCAATGAGATGCACAGTTTTCTCAAATTCATTTGATAAATTACTCTACATGTTTCAGACAAGGCCACTGTGCATCATCAGGAGTATCTCAACACTGTACACACGCAACAGGTATTTGTCATGCTAGTTCTGTTGGCATCTGGATGCCAACTGAACTAGCATGACAAATACCTGTTGCATGTATACAGTGTTGAGATACTCCTGATGATGGACAGTGGACTTGTCTGAAACATGTAGAGTAATTTATCAAATAAATTCGAGAAAATTGTGCATCTCATTGGCTTTCGTTATAAGAATATTGTGTTTTTCTGTTAAGCACTTTTAGCTTCAAATAAGTTAAACACAATTAAGAGCTCCTTTTAACTTCCAAATCTCATTTAGTGTTCACAAGGAAGGGTCTGCAGCAAACAGCAGCACAACTTGAAGTGTCATGCAGTACAGTACAGCTCTGCACATTAAAGAAACTGACAGCTTTGTGAACAGCTATGGACACCTCCAGTATTACACCATCCAGAGAATTCCAAAATTTATGGAGGTGAAATGGTGATGGTGCAGTATCTCCTGTCTTCTGAACATGTATTTGTAGTGTTAAACTACACAGACAGGAATTCAGCAGAATAAATACCATAACAGTCATGTAACATATCACAGTACATATGATAAGTAGTGTGAGATGTTAGACAGGTAGCACACAGTACCAACATTCATCACACCAGAATATGAACAAGACTATGAACAGCATCATATTGTAGTTAAATACAAGACATGTAACTTGTCTTGTATGTTGAAGTTCCAGAGTTCCTAAAATAAAATGGTGAATGAACAAAATCATGCAGAGTTGGCTGCAAATTGAAGGTTATTTTTTATACAATGAGGGTTATTTTCAAAAGGATAAAACACAGCTGTCAATTTGCAGCCAACTCAGCATGATCAGTACTGAGTAGCTAAATTTAAAGCAGACACTCAGTGTCATATACAATAAACTTCTCTCCAAGTAACATATCTTCACAACGTGCACAATATGATGTAAAGATTACAACAAATGTTCAGTGATGTTAATTTACAATTTATTTAAAATAAGTAGCAACAAAACACTAACATATAACTGGAATGAAAGTGGTCACATAAGATCTCAGTAAAGCAAAGCTCACTGGAACATTCATTATACTAACTCCAATATTACAATACGTCATATGACATATACATTGCAGATAAAATTTTACCATTGCAAAATGATGAATTAACTGTTTAAAGCCCAGTGGTTACTATATGTACCACCAGGTTTAACATTAAAAAATTTTACATTCTGCCCACAGTGTGTATTTACGTGTCATTACTTCTCCGTACAACAATAATGGATTGGTTTCTATACCCAAGATTGAGTGTGCTTACTGTGCAGTACAAATTGAATCCTTAAATATAATTTGGGTTAATCTTAGTTTTATAATAGTGCTGTATCACCTCTCATGTCACACCAAGAGACTATCAGGTAGACAGACTGACTGAACCTCATGTAACAGATTACACTTAAAACATGATGTTTTTATTGTTATGCAGTATAAAAGAAAAACAGGGTAAATGGTTAGGCTGAACATTAACTTGTGATAGTGCCTAACTTTTGACAACCCTTATTACATTTATTCTTCACAGAAAATTACAAACTTTATCTTTAGAATGTTAACTGTATCAAATACAGATGCAACCACATGCATTATAGGTACAAAATTTGACACATGGGTGTTTTAGATGTGTTCTGTAACAATGCTGTCCTTTGCTGCAGTTTTATATTATCAGAAGCAGATGAACAAATGAGAATGGAGCACTGGCGAAAATACTTGCAGGGGAAAAGCGACATGCTCTGAGAAAACCTGGTCCAAGTGTTCCTTTGTCCACTACACATTCCATATTGAGTGGCCTGGAATTCAACATGGGCCTCCACAGAGACAGCAAGTAACCTGCTGAGCCATGGCAAGGCACACATGTAGTTCAGGGTTCTCTGTATCTGCTGATGTTCAGATACTTAATCAGCTTTGGAAACTGTATGCACTCAATTAAACTTCAGAAGTGCTGCAGAAAATAGGCATAATCTCATCACAAGAATTCAGGACAAAGTCATAACATCAAGATGGGAACAAATCCCTTCAAAATGTGACAGTTCAAACATTCTGGAATGGCACTAACAAATCAAAATTGCATTCATGAGGAAATTAAACAAGACTGGACTCAGACAATACCTGCTACCATTTGGTCTGGAATCTTTTGTTGTCCCCTTTGCTAATCCAAGAAAACAAAGACTTAAAGTATACAAAACCTAGCCTGAGGATGTTTGAAAGTAGAGTGCTAAGGAAAATATTTGGGCGTAAGACAGAGGACATAAAAGGAAACTACAGAAAACTGTATTGGAGACCATAGCCTCATTTCAATAGAAACTGTCCACTGTCTGCAATATGAGTATATTTAAAAGAGACGACACATCTGGTGCTGGCTCTATTCCTGTCTTCATATTATCCATCATATTATGCCACTTTCAGTTACAATCTCATCTGAGCAGGATGCTAACTCATCCAGTACGACACTGGGCAATTATGAAAGCACATTTCATAGAGGTCGATGCCTCCATGGTGCTCCACATGCCGCAGTCAGCCTCTTACGCCAACCGATGTCCCAGCATGAAGTCCACTACATTAATATTCACTACCTATGTGTCACACACAAGCACACCGAAATTTGAAAAATAAGTGGTTTTTTTTTTTTATAAAACTCAGTCAACACTACACATCCTACACATTTTACATACACACTGTAGGTCTGTGTCCAGCACCCATTTCCTAAAATGTGTATATGACATGGGTCACCTTACTGTGCAGTAGTACAAACTGAATCTTTCAACATAATTCAGGTTACTCACAGTCTACACAGGGTGCTGTAGCACCTACCATGTCACACCACAAGAACCTTAAAAGTGTGTGCAACTATAGGCACAGAAAGTCATCATCATTCGTTAGCAGCAGGTACTCTGTATGGAGAACCTACAGTATGCAGCTGTAGGCACAGCAAGTGATAAGCATGGGTTTGAAACATATACTATGTATGGAGACCCTACAGTATGCAGCTGTAGGCACAGAAAGTCATCAGTATTGGTTAGAAGCGTGTACTGTGTGTGGTAGATCTAGGGCTACGCTGAAAAATGACAAAGATGTACCAAACCAATTCGTATTAAATCTGCAAGTAAAATATGTTTAAATGTGTTCATTTGACTCACCTGCATGAATATACATCAGACAACAGACAATGTGTAAAAAGCAGCAGGCAAACGCAGAGAACCCTCAACTACATGTTCCAAATTTCGTGTCAGTACAACTTGTGACTTTTACAAAAATGCATCCATATTGTATAAAATTAACATTTCAAGATGCAGAATGTACAACTGTCAGCAGCAAAGGGAGTCTTAAGAAAACAGGCAGTTAAGTGTTCAAGCAACATATGCAGTATATCAATAACTGTACCTGATAAAGGATAACCAGACATCTACTTTGTTAACTTCGTCCCCCTCACATATTCTAAATGCCATGTGCTCTGAAAAACATCGATACCAGTTGTCCCATGTTTTAATACACATAATGATTTGATCCATTTTCTTTTGCAGGAAACACTTTTTATGTTAGGGCAATCTGCCAGGAATGTAGTTAATACATCACAATGACAGTTCAAAATTCAAAAGTGTTTTGAGTTTCAGTTGTTCTGGGGGATGTGACGCCATGTTGCTAGGCAAGGAGCTCCTAATGTCTGTAAGGTCTGCAGTCCCTTTTCTGGGTCCAGCAGTCTAAGATAAAAACCCATGCAAGACAAAAAGTGTGTGTTATACTGGTGGGTAGTGGATGGCTGGTCAGTGTGGCAAGCCAACAGAGGAAGGTGCTGGGACAGGCTCTGCTCTGCTGGCAAGGAGAGAAGGTCTAAATGTTGAAGGAAAGCAAATAAACATAGGATCTTAAAACAGGCCTGCCAGCCACCTAATACCTGCATCAACTGTACATATACAATACACATTTTGTCTTGCATGACTGCTGGACCCTGAGATGAAGGCCATACATTCCTTCCAAATGTCACAACTACTCTTCCACCAACATGGCATTTATTACATTGCAGAAGACCAGACCTTGCTGTATGTGCATTTGATAGCATTCCTGCTGCAACATTTGCAAACACATCCACTTGACAACCAGTCTATTGTTTCTATTACCATGTTACATGAAGAGTAAGGTGATGTGATAAAAGACAAATTTGCTGTGTTACTATGAAATGTTCATGACAAAAATAAATTACTTCAGAAGCTGCACTGACCACTCACCTCATTCTGGATGCACAATTCACTCTTCTTTTATTATTTTAAAATCTTGTCACCCCAATTGATCACAAGCTGAAAACAGCACTCCAAAACCAATATTCTATGGTCTTTGACATACACACTTCCTTAGGAAAAACACAATTAAAAACAAATAATATACATGAGATCTGTACTCTGCGGGGATATTGCACAGCATAGTGTGGTAATTCCTTACCAATGTTTCAGGAAAACCTATCAGTCCATCCTCTTGTTTGTTTGTTTTTGGCACAACAGCCCCCAGTGGGCCAGGGCCTCCTCATTCACAAGGTTTCTAGATCACACATGACATACCAGTTGGTAGGACTCCTCTGGACGAGTGTGGTCCATCTCGTTGCAGGAAGAAATTCTTGACTCTTGAAGATGGACCGATAGGTTGTCCAAAAAGTCAGCAAGGAGTTACCACACTATGCTGTGTAACATCCCAGAAGAGCACAAATCTCATCTACATTGTGGGAGAAGTCTTAAATCACACAATTTACGCCACAAAATTCTGCAGCCAACAACAGTTGGTGTTACGTCTGAGGATTAGAACAGCTTCAGATACACGACTGAAGTCAGAATTAGTAACACAGCATATCGACAAAAAAAGACATGTTCATACATCCACAGCTCTTGAGCTTGTGACAGAATGATGTGAATGCTCAGGCTTTGCATTCATTTCTGATCAAAACAGAGATGCTTGATTATGTTACTACGACACACAAAAGCTTAAAAAACAAGGTAATGAACAATCTGATGCCACGAATATTATTCTGATTCCGATGTATAATGAACAACACATGGCAGCGGATGGTGCCCATCAGACCTGCCCTTAGTACCATACACATTTAAACATCTGTCCCACCGTGGTTACCATGGCTTCCATCCTTGCAGAGAAGAAATTGGTGTGAGGTGTCTGTAGCTAGGAGGTGACAACTTGCTTCACTTCAGCATTTGCTGCAAACTGTTTGTCAAGCAGGTGCTTCTTACAGTACTCAAAGAGCATAACATCACTGCCAACTGGACTTGTGTCTGGTTATGGTGCTATGGCTGCAGGTTACAGACCACCCTCCCTACAGTCCTGACCTGGCAACCAGCTGGCAAGTGGTTTGTGACAGACACCAACATTAAGCAAGCTGTCACCTTCTGGCCACATCCACTTGACACCGCTTTCTTTTATGCTGGGATACAAGCCTGATGCCACAGTGGAATAAAAGCTTTGATGTGATTACGTGGAAGTCTCATATGTACCATCTGCTACCATGTGCCATATATACACTGAGGGCTGAATAAAGTTCTTGATATCAGGTGCAATATTTAATTCTGCTGTAAGCTGGAGGTGTGTATTCTTACAGTCTTACTATGTACAGCATTACACTAATGGTTAGCTGTATTCCCACAAAACAACTTAAAGAAAGTGAACACAGCATAACAATTGCATGGTATTCACGCTACTGCTGAACTGTCACACACCATAAGATGTGTGTTCAGAGTGTATCAGGTGTAAAATTTATTCAATTATTCTATATAGCTCATGTCAGAAACGTTTCCTGTTCCAATAAATATTCAAAATTTACATTCCAGATACAAGAGAGACAAGTCCACACAATGTGTTCATTATTATTATTATTATTGTTGTTGTTGTTATTATTATACAAATTTAACAGAGACTGGACTGGTTTAACAAATTTTAGAACAACTTCCCAATGTAAAATTTTGTAAAAATCCATTCTCCAATTATTACACGTGGCCACACACATGGGCACAGCAAAATAATATGCTTGTTTTTATACACTTTTCATTGTGAACATGCAAAACAAGGAAATTATACCTTCCTTTGGTGTGACCATTTACAATATAAAAGGAGAACCCAGTTGTAAGAGTAACTGTGATCAGCAAAAAAGGAATGTTATGTATCTCCCCCAGTCCCACTCCATTTTAAACATTTTAGAATTTGTCACTAAACTCCCCTTCACTTGCAATGTTTACAGTAGAAACTCTTATTATGTCCATTAGAACCCATGAATAGCAGGAAGTTCTGGATGTGCTGATGGTCTGATTTTCTTGGACTGTAAATTCATATTAACAGCAACACTGAAGATATTTTGCAAGCATGTGAATATTACGTATTTCCAGACAATCCAAATAACACTTCCGTAACTCCAAACATTCGCAAAACAAAAGCAAACATTTAAACACTGTAGGTAACAGTAACCTTGCAGCTCGACTGTTCGATCAGGCAGACAGCAGTACACAAAATGTAAACATGACACGAAACACAGTACTCTCGAAAATACACTATCATTTCTAGATCACAAAAGCAGACAATAAACAAGTCCTCTGCTAAAGTGTCACCACTGCATCAAATTAGGGGGTGAAACAGAACCTGCAAATGTGGAATTTTCAAAGAAGATAATAACATAAGATAATCATGTGGGTTGTTAAAACAATGAAACTGCAGGATGATGTTATTTTGCCACAAACCTTTAACTATAAAATGACTTGTAACTTCTAGGCTTCCTTAAACTGCAGTCACTGCTGTTTCAGCCAAAGATTTTTTGTAAAATGAAAATAAGCAACATTTGTGTGTTGTTATTAGTCTATGTTACAAATTTCACTGAAAGAAAGTATAAGAATATCACTGACATAAGCTAATGAAGTTGCTTAGATACCAAATAAGAAATACAGCATACATCAGAGACCTCAGCCACAGAAGTATGGAATTTGGAAATTAGTTTCCAGCACTGCTTTTTTTTTTTTTTAACTTATTTAACACGTTAACATCTCACAGAACACAAACATACAATGATGATGAAGACAGAAAAATGGAAAATACCATTTCACAGTCCTGATACAAGAAGCCATTCAGCTTTCTGTACACAGAACATTAATACTGAACACTGAAATCTGTACAGTTCCTGGAAAAATTACAGCAAATGAAAGCAACACATATGAAAACACAGCTTCTTTGTAGGCCTAATGGAAACACTATTATCTGCACCATCATTCTTACTTCTGATAACTCATCTCTGGAACAGATAATGAAGTTTCTACTGTATCTGCAATATTATCTAACACATTTAATATTCAATTTCAGTGTAACCTCCATGACATGGAATTATTCCCAGTATGCACAACAACACAACAACACACTACAATATGCTAGTTTGGTATCGAAGGAAAAATATCACCTTAGGAAGTAGCCGCAGAATATTTTTTAATTATGTACAAATTATTAAATGCTCTGTGTTACAATGATTTGTGTAATAATTAATTAATTACACTACATCCATTTGCATAGTTGGAGTTCATTACTCTTGCCTCCAGAAATTCTTTGGTATTCATAATCCACTATACAACTAGACCTCATTTACTCATCGTACAAAATTCCTTGCTAAAATATTCGTGCCATATTTGTCAAATATGAATCTTAACATTTACATCACATCGCAAGAAATATTAGTCCCTGCCATCAGTCGGTTAATAAGGCTCAACTGGCCTCTTGGTATATGAATTAGTTGCAGCATTAGTGCAAACAGTTAGGAGCTGCAGCAGTCTCAGTGTTGCCTGTCACTGCACTGACTGACTCAACACATCTGCCAGCCCAGACACACATACCTTGTGCAGCGAGTTAAAAAATGAAGATCTGATCCTGATGTGTTAAAACAAAGTCAGTAAACATGTTAATAGGGCCAATGGCAGACAGTGACAGTTGGCCGGTTTGTGCCCATATCAGATTAGGACCAAACACAACTGCCAGGTTGGATGAAGTCATTTTGTTCAAGTCACTGCGGTCCATTACCTATAGGACAAGAGAAACACACACACAATTTGAGGTTCTGACAGCAGTATTGCTGAGAATTCCAGACTTCTGGCAAGTGACAATGTGTCAATGGGCCAGTGGTTCCCAGCATTTAAAAGACACTAGTCTTTCAAAATGTTGGGAGCCACCTACCCGCTGACACTGTGTGAGACTTCCCATAAGACTTGAAGAGATAAAGACACTTTTTCTTCTATCTCTAATACACCTGTTGCAGCAGAATTTCTTTTCCTCTCAATCACGGGTCATAAGGGAATCTGATGTCTGACACAGCAGTGACATGTAGTGTGTGGGAATGGCAACACATATCATGTGTATAATATTTCTGAAAAGTGCCATAAATTTTAGGAGCAAAAGCATCATATGTCATGTCCATAAGAACAACATTACTTTGTGTCAATTGATGCATGCACAAACGAATGTGGACTGTCAATTCAGTGTCTTGAAAATATCCAACAAGAATAGAATATTCCCTGACACATCAAGGGTCACAGGACTTTCATCTTCACAGTCAAGCTTAGCCACTGTATAGGCATTTTTTTTAATGTCCACCCTGGAATATGAAGGCACTACATTCCTTCAAAATTTCGCGAAACACTAACACACTAACAAAGCATTACATCCCAGAAGACCCAATTCCTGAACATTACCTCTGTGGAAACCTCAAATGTTGCAAGTAAAAGCAAGATTCACTTAACATACATCAGTCACTCAGATCTGATACTAACCTTCGCAAGAAACTGTACAACATATTTCAAAATCTTGTAATTATCTTCTGGAAGCTTTTCTAAAATTAACAGCTTAACTTGGCGTGGCCTCTCTTCTTTTGACATACCTGAAAATAAGTTGACGTTTTTGAGACTCATGACAATGCAACAGACAACACTCTGAGTACTAAGCAGCAGGAGATTGCAACTCAATCAAAACAGACTGACATTGGCAGTATCTATTTATAAGAATGCCAGCATTCTACAAAATCTATTCTGAAGATTCAGGTCTTCTGACATGTGACACTGCACATGAAGGTAGAGGTTCTCGGTGCTTCAAAGGATTGTTGATACCTTCATCTTCAGATTCAAGCAGTCCAAAAAGAAGTGGACTGCTTCACCAGTGAAAATGAAGGCACCACATTCCACCAAGAGATCCAGAACCACTCACCA
>Ga0123357_10010037_pt1 | contig 12005 bp, 13 predicted proteins | sample TergutEmb28metaG_FD_89873 | JGI IMG/M metagenome (GOLD analysis project Ga0123357, IMG submission 89873) | Embiratermes neotenicus P4 segment gut microbial communities from Petit-Saut dam, French Guiana - Emb289 P4 | ecosystem: Host-associated > Arthropoda: Insects > Digestive system > Gut ...
GGCCAGACGTCAGCGCCGGGTACGCGCGAAGGTCACGGGGACCGCTACTCGTCCGCGTTTGCGGGTCATGCGCACCAACAGCAACATCGCGGCCCAGGTAATCGACGATGTGGCCGGCACGACGCTGGTCTCTGCTTCAAGTGTCGAAAAAGGCTTTAAGGGCGGCAGCAACTGTGACGCCGCTAAGCGCGTAGGCGAAGAAGTCGCCAAGCGCGCAAAGAAGGCTGGTGTGACCGAGATCGTTTTCGATCGTGGCGGCCACATCTATCATGGCCGGATCAAGGCCCTGGCGGACGGTGCTCGTGGCGCCGGACTGAAGTTCTAGGAGGAATGGTACATGGCGCGTAAAGATACTCCCGTATCCGAGCTGTCCGAAAAGGTCGTTTCGATCAATCGTGTGTCCAAGGTCGTCAAAGGCGGCCGGCGCTTCTCTTTAAGCGCGTTGGTCGTGGTTGGTGACGGCGAGGGCAAAGTCGGCGTAGGCATGGGTAAATCGTCTGAAGTCCCGAACGCTATCAGCAAGGGTATCGAGGACGCGAAGAAGAACATGTTCAAAGTGCCGATTATCAATGGCACCTTGCCGCACGAGATCACGGGCCAGTTCGGCGCGGGTCGCGTGTTGCTCAAGCCCGCTGCTCCCGGTACCGGCATCATTGCCGGCGGCCCGGTGCGTGCGGTCCTTGAAGCGGCTGGCGTGACTGACGTACTGAGCAAGTCACTGGGCAGCTCAAACGCGATCAACATCGTGCACGCAACCGTGGCGGGGCTTCAGTCGCTGATCTCTGCTCAGGAGATGGCCACACGGCGCGGCAAGACGGTTGCCGAGATCTTCGGCCAGGAACAGGAGGCCAACTGATGCCGGCAAAGAAGAAATCAAAAACGTTGAAGGTGACTCAGGTGAGATCCACCATCAGTTGCCCGAAAGACCAGGTGGCGACCGTAAAGGCCCTGGGCCTCAAGCGCATTCGCCATACGGTGGAACTGCCCGATAACGACGCGGTGCGTGGCATGATATTTAAAGTCAAGCATCTCGTCGAGGTAGAGGAAGGCTGATCATGCAGATCAATGACTTGTTTCCTGCGCCCGGTTCAACCAAGGAGCGCAAGCGAGTGGGACGCGGTCATGGCTCCGGCCACGGCGGCACGTCCGGTCGCGGAAGTAATGGCCAGATGTCCCGCGCTGGCGGCGGCAAGGGTCCTGGCTTTGAGGGCGGTCAGCTGCCCCTGGCGATGCGCCTGCCTAAGTTGGGCGGCTTTGTCAGTCACAATCGCGTCGAGTACGCGGTCGTCAATGTGGGGCGCCTCGAAGAACTCTTTGAGAGCGGCGCCGTTGTTGATGCTGATACGCTTGCGGCTGCAGGCGCCATTAAATCAGCGGATAAGAAACCCGTTAAGGTTTTGGGTGACGGCGAGCTAAAGAAAAAGCTCACGGTGCGGGTCGATAAGGTTTCGAAGACCGCTCAAGCCAAGATCGAAAAAGCAGGAGGGGCGGTCGAGTAATCGTGTTCAAGACGATCGTAAACGCGTTCAAGGTCCCTGAGCTTCGGAAGAAGATACTCTTTGTCCTTGGCGTTGTCGCGCTCTATCGTATCGGCTGTTATATCCCGGCGCCGGGCGTCAATGTTGCGCTGGTGAGCAAAACGGTCGAGACCAATCCTTCCTTAGCGTTCTTGGGGTTATTCTCCGGTGGCGCGCTACAGAGGATGTCGCTCTTCGCTCTCGGTGTGATGCCTTACATCACGGCGTCGATTATCATGCAGCTGCTGCAGGCGGCCATTCCTAAGCTAGAGAAGATGAGCAAGGAAGAAGCCGGACAGCGCCGCATCACGCAGATTAGTCGCTATATGACCATCGGCATCTCGACGATCGAGGCTATCGGCCTGTTGACGATATTTAATGGGGCGTTGGTAACGATCCCCGGAGTTTCGATCTGGATCATTCGACTGCTGATTGTTGGCACGTTGGTAACTGGTTCGGTTGTCATCATGTGGATGTCGGAGGTCATCACGCAAAAGGGCATCGGCAATGGTATGTCCATGATGATCTTTGCAAGCATCGTGTCGAGGTTCCCGGAGGCGTTTGTGTCGACCTGGCAAAGTACGGTCACGAGAGTCTTTGGTATGAACGTCGGGCATTGGGGCTATCGTATCATTGTGACGGCGGTCATAGTCGTGATCCTCTTGGCGGTCATTGCGCTCATCATTTATATCGAGGGTGGGCAGCGTCGTATCCCGGTGCAGTATGCCAAGCGTATCATTGGGCGTCGTCAGTACGGTGGCAACGCAACCTATATCCCGCTGAAGGTCAACGGCGCAAACGTGGTGCCGATCATCTTCGCCTCAGCGATTTTGACGATCCCCTCGCAGTTGCATGCGGTGTTCCCGAATCCAGTGTGGCTGAAAAGTATGGCGGACTTCCTGACCGCGGGCTGGGGCAACTGGGTCATCACCTTCATCCTGATCGTGTTCTTCGCGTATTTCTATACCGCGCTGGTGTTTAATCCGGTCGATATCTCGGACAACATGCGTAAACAGGGTGGGTTCATTCCTGGTATCCGTCCGGGCTCGCAGACCACGAAGTTCATCGAGACCGTCATGAACCGCATCACCTTGCCGGGCGCGCTGTTCCTGGGTTTCATCGCCATCGGCACTTCGGTCGTGATGTTCTACACCAAGAACCCGGTTGCGCAGCAGCTGGGCGGTACGTCGATCCTGATTATGGTAGGCGTGGCCCTGGAAACGATGCAACAGATCGAAGCGCAACTGAAGATGCGCCGCTACGACGGCTTCTTTGAGTGAGATAGGCACATCTCCTTCCGCATAAGCCATTCAGAGCGCCCCTCAAGGACCTAAGTCCGATACGGGGCGCTCTTCATGTCTTATAAAACGATCTGTACCTCTCTCACGGCCTGTTGCCTGATGAACAGGCCCAATGGGAGCTCTCTTCACGTCTTACGCGAAACGATCCGCCACTCAAAAATCACTGCCGGATGGTCTGTGATCAGCATTATGGAGTATAGTTGTGATGACCGTATATGGTTTCTTGAAAGTAAAATGATGAGGTTGGTGGCATGACAGGTTTCTCAAAACAAAGAGCGCTCCAATAGTGCAAGATCGCAGCGCCAACGTTCTTCGCAAGGTACTTCGGGTCATTATGGTGATCTGGGCGGTGCTGCCAGTCGTGTTTGTTGCTGGTGGTATTCTTTTCGGTGTTTCCATCGGCACTTCGTCTTCGTCCATGGTCCAGCTACTGATAGGTGTGCTGGCCTTCATTCATCATCTCCTTTACTGGGCTTTGATTCCCTTTGGAACCCTAGTCATTCTTTGGGCTGCTCATACACTTAAGGCGCCTTCACGAATTGTTGTTTTGTGTGCGGGTGCGGTGATGGTCTTTGCCGCGTTGTGGTATATCCATATGAATTCGATGCTGCTTCATGCCATGTTCGCTACAGATCATAATCCTCCCTTCTTCGGGCTTCCTCCTTTGGCTGTATTTCTCTATGTAGTGCTTGTGGCGTTAGGGTCGTTCCTGTTTGCAGGGGGAGTGCTTCTGCAAAAAGAGCGACGTGGCGTATGGACGTGGACAGCTAGTACGGTGGCTTTCTTTACTTGTATGATCGTGATAGTTCTCTGTGTTTTCAACAAATTTTTGAGCTATTATCAGGTCTATGAGATTTCGGTCTTCGTCTTAGTGGCCGTCTCAACACTCTGTCTTGCGATCGGCTTGAAACGGCCCCGGTCTGCTGTTGGGTCAGCCTGTACAGAGCGAACGGTTTCTGAAGACAACGTCAAGACATAGTACCTCCGCTACTCGTTGGTCCTGGCTTTTCTGTGTGTTGGGGCTTCTCAGCTTGCAGCTTACAAGAGCTTGTACAATAATGAAGCCATTATAAGAGCGCCCCTCAAGGACCCAAGTCCGATACGGGGCGCTCTTCATGTCTTATACGAAACGATCTGTACCTCTCTCACGGCCTGTTGCCTGATGAACAGGCCCAATGAGGACCTCTCTTCATGTCTTACGCGAAACGATCCGCTGCTCAAAAACTTATTGCCAAATGGCAGACGTTTTGCGTTATGGGGTATAGTTGTGGTGGACGTATATTCAAGCGAGCCTGAAGAGGTAAATAAGATGGCAGATCTTTCCGAAGCGGCAGGTGATCCAACGTCACGGAACTATAGCGCAGATACGCTTCGCAAGGTGCTGCAAATCTTTTTGGTGATTTGGAGCGCGCTGCTTTTTCTCAGTCTGATATTAGGGTATATCCTTCCAAACGCTTTGACGTCGGGGAGCGTGACAAGCCTTTTCGTCGGGCTTCCTTATGAAGCGTTGGCTTTCTTTGGGGTTGTGGTTATTCTTTGGGCAGTTCAGGCGCTCAGGTCACTGGCGCGAGTTGTCGTATTGTGTGCAGGCGTGGTGATGATCCTTACAACCATATGGGACCTTGTCAGTGTGTCGCAGTGGTTTCAGGCTAAATGGTCTGCAATCTATGGGCTTACCCACCTGTCAGACGTGGTTATGTTTATCGTTATGTTTTTCCCCGGAATACTTATGGCGCTGTGGGTGCTTCTGTTCGCAGGGGGATTGCTGTTGGAGAAAAAGAGGCGCAATGTGTGGAGTTGGATAGCTGGTATAGCGGCTTTGCTTGCCTGCGCGCCAGTGGCGGCACTCCTCATTCGCAATACCAGCCAGACTTATAGCTATTCAATTATTGCTTTTCTGCTGATGGCGATTTCCACACTCTGTATCGCGATTAGTCTGAAGCGACCTAAGCCTACTACCGAGCTGCCTTCTTCATAGAAGGGAAACGTCCGCTGGTCTTGGGTTTTCTGTGTGTTGGCTGTGTGTGGCTTGCGAGTGTCGCCAATATGTATAATAATGAAGCCCTTGTTATTGGAAGTAAAACTAGATATTGCATAGAAACACAGAATCGAGAGTGATTATTGTATGAGTAAGATAGTGGTGGCGTTGGGGGGCAACGCGTTAGGAGACACCCCGCAAACCCAGCTGGAAAACGCCCGCCTTGCGGCGAAATCGCTCGCTCCGCTGGTCATCGCGGGGCATAGCCTGGTCGTCTGCCATGGCAATGGCCCACAGGTGGGCATGATCAAGCTGGCGTTTGACACGGCCAGCGAGGCGGGCACAGTGCCCGCAATGCCGTTTGCTGAGTGCTCCGCCATGAGTCAGGGCTACATTGGCTACCACTTGCAGCAGGCTATCGATGAAGAGATCGAGCTTGAGGGCGGGCGCGGCATCCCGGTCATCACGATGCTCACGCAGACGATCGTTGACGAGAACGATCCGGCGTTTCAAGACCCTACCAAGCCGATCGGTTCCTACTATGATGAGGAGACGGCCAAACGTCTGGCAGCAGAAAATGGCCACGTCTATAAGGAAGACTCCGGGCGGGGGTGGCGCCGGGTAGTCGCAAGTCCCAAGCCGATAGACATTTATGAGAAGATCAGCCTGCGCGCGCTCTTTTACGCACGAGAAGTGATCATTGCCGGTGGCGGCGGCGGAATCCCCATTGTCAAACATGAGCATGGCTATGTGGGCATTGACGCGGTCATCGACAAGGACTTTGCAGCGGCGAAGCTTGCCGAGCTAGTTGAGGCGGATTACTTCTTTATTCTGACAGCTGTCGAGAAAGTCGCCCTCAATTTCAATACGCCAAAACAGCAAGATCTTAGCCTTCTTACCTGTGCGCAGGCGCGTGAGTTCATCGAGCAAGGCCAGTTTGCTCCAGGCAGCATGCTACCCAAAGTGGAGGCGGCTATTGGATTTATTGAGGCTACGCCGCAAGGGCACGCCATCATTACCTCGCTCGAAAAAGCGTCTGAGGCGTTGGCGGGTAAGACGGGCACCCAGATCGTTTCTTAATTACGGTATTTTGCAGTCTGTGGAGCGATTGCTTTCCACCCGCGTCATTGCGGCCTCCGAGCCGCAATCTCGGTAGCTGGCAGAGATCCTCAGGTCTTGCCCGGGATGACGAACATATAGCACACCCTTCAAAGTGGTTGCCTGATGTGAATAACACCATGCGTGCTATCATAAAAGCGGTCTGACAGTGACGAAAGGAATCACATGAATATTGTATTGCTGGGCGCTCCGGGCGCAGGTAAGGGCACGCAGGCAAAACAGCTGGTCGACGCCTATCATATCCCGCACATCTCGACGGGCGATATCTTCCGCGCGGCGTTGGCCGAGGGCACTCCTCTTGGCCTTGAGGCGAAGAAATATATGGATGCGGGCGAGCTGGTTCCTGACCAGCTTGTAATCAACCTGATGGACGAGCGCCTGGCGCAAGCAGATACCGCCCCAGGATTTATCCTGGATGGGTTTCCCCGTACGGCGGCCCAGGCAGTCGCGCTGGATGAAGCCCTGGCGGCGTCAGGCCGTAAGATCGATGTAGCGCTTTCTATCGATGTTGAGCCTGAGGTCATCGTGAAGCGTCTGAGCGCGCGTCGGACTTGTGCTGAGTGTGGGCGCATCACAACAGCTGACGAAGGCGAGGCTTGTCAGGCTTGTGGGGGCAAGCTTGAGCAGCGCGCTGATGACAATGAGGCGACGATCCGCAACCGACTCTCCGTCTACGCTCAGCAGACGGCGCCGCTCATCAGCTATTACCAGGGCAAAGAAGTGTTGGTCGAGATCGATGGAGACCGCCCGGTCGCAGAGGTTTGGGCCGACGTTAAAGCTGCCTGCGAACGCTGACTGGATATGCGCTCCCCTATCACCATAAAAACGCCGGCCGAAGTCGAGCAGATGAAAGACGCAGGCCGCATTGCTGCCAAGGCGCTTCGCGTAACCTGTGAGGCTGCGGGTTCTGGTGTCACTACGAAAGAACTTGACGAGCTGGCGGAAGAGACGATCCGGGCTGAGGGAGCGATCCCAACCTTTCTTGGTTATGGCGGCTTTAAGGGCAGCATCTGCGCGAGCATCAACGAGGAGATCGTCCACGGTATTCCTTCGCCACGCATGAAGTTGTATGCGGGCGATCTGCTCACGGTCGATGTGGGCGCTACATTCAACGATTGGGTGGGGGATAACGCGAACTCAGTCGGCATTGGCGATGCCTTGGACGAGGAAAGCCAGCGCCTCATCGACGTAACCCGCCAGGCGCTCTATGCGGGTATTGCCCATGCGGTGCCCGGCAACCACTTCGGTGACGTTTCCGCCGCGGTCGGCGCGGTGGCCGAGGCGGCAGGCCTGGGTATTGTGCGCGAGTATACCGGGCACGGGGTTGGCCATGAGATGCACGAGGACCCCAATGTGCCCAACTACGGTACGCCGGGTACGGGAGCGTTGCTCGAAGTGGGCATGGTGTTTGCTATCGAACCCATGCTCATGTTAGGTGGCGAGCGCGTCAAAGTGCGTCCCGACGGCTGGTGTGTGGTGACCGCCGATGGCAGTCGCGCGGCACAGGTCGAGCACACGATCGCGGTGACTGCTGCGGGCCCGATGATACTGACTTGTGAGGACGAGTCAGAGCGCTGGCCGGAGCATATCTAAGCTAAGTGATAGAGCGCCTCTCCTTATTCCGGGCGTCTTGATGACAAAGAAACACCCGCAGTTCAAGTTTGGGCTGCGGGTGTTTGCGTGCGGGGGTTTCAAGGAATCAAAATGTCTGATAGGTGGTAGCACTCACGCCGGCCCTAGTAGCGAATATGATGCCGAAAAAGATTATTCCACAAATGATGAGGCCCCACAGGACGATGTTGATGATCCCCAGGATCTTGCCCGCTTTAGCGTAGCTGTTCTGCATGCCTTCGGGGGTCTTCTTCTCTCCCTGGATCGAGAGCACAAGCCCAACGATAGCCAGGACGATAGGAAGCGTAAAGAACGAAACGATGCTGCATACCATGCCAGCAATACTGAGATTCTTTGCGTCGGGTGGCAGTTCGCCGGGCGCCGGACCATAGTGCGGTGCGGGTGTGTACTGCGGTGCTTGCGTAGGGTTATATTGTGGCTGTTGGGGCGCCGGATCATATTGGGGTGCTGGCGCCGGACCATAGTGCGGCTGCTGGAACGCTGGGTCATATTGAGGTGCGGAGCTATCAGGCGCCGGAGCATAAGCATACTGTGGCGCAGGCGGTACGGGGGCAGCTTCGGGCGTTGGTGGAATCCCCATGCCGTCAGGCGCCGGAGCCGTTGCGTTATGGTCTTCGAGGGGAATCGAGCCGATTTCGTCTGGATACATAAGTCCTGTCCTTTCTTTTTAAGTTTCACGCAAAGCATGCGCGCGTATTCATATGCCTCTCTTTATCCCCAATGATACCAGTAAAGAGAGCTTTCACACGCGTTGCACAGGAAGGCAAGAGGCGCTTCACAAAAAGCACAGCTCAATGGAATCACTCGTTCAACAAATTATGCCCTTGAGTTTGCCGATAATTGTATCTTTTGTTGCTTCTTTTCCTGTACAATAAGGTCAATGAGGGGCAATGGTGGTGGTAAAGAGAGAGTGGACAACATTTAGGAGGAACTTATGGGAACAGGATTTAACAGTGCGGGATTAAATAGCGCGACCTCAGCTGGTCTTCTCGGGTCGATGATGACCGGGTGGCTTATTGGTCTGGTGGTCTTCGTATTAATGATCGTGGCTTTCTGGAAGCTCTTTACCAAAGCGGGTAAACCAGGCTGGACGGGGATTATCCCGATTCTGAATACGCTTCAACTGCTTGATATTGCAGGTAAACCCTGGTGGTGGCTTTTATTGATGATGATACCGATAGTAGATATCGTGCTTTGGTTCTTGATAGCCATCAGTTTCGCGCGCGCTTATGGAAAGGGGGCTGGTTTTGGTATCGGGTTGGCCCTGCTGCCTCCGATCTTCTATCTGATCCTGGCATTTGGCTCCGCGCAGTATCAGCGTCCTGCTGACTACCCGCCAACTTGGCTCAATATCTAATCGTTCTTCATAAGGAGCATAAGGCAGGGGCATACTAGTTTGTGTGCCCCTGTTTTTTATCGAAGCGCTCTAACACGTGCCTAGCTTGTGAGGCGTAATCCTATCGGGCAGTGGTCGGAGCCGATGACCTCCGGATAGATCAGCGCATCTTCGACCTGGGGCATCAGGCGCTCTGACGCCAGGAAGTAGTCGATGCGCCAACCGACGTTGCGGGCGCGGGCGTTCGCGCGAAACGACCACCAGGTGTAGGCTTCCGTCTGCTCGGGGAAGCGCTCGCGATAGGTGTCCACAAATCCAGCGGCCAGAAACTCGTCCATCTTTCCCCGTTCCTGGTCGGAGAATCCGGCATTGCCGCGGTTAGGTTTGGGTCGGGCAAGATCGATCTCTTCATGCGCTACGTTCAGATCGCCACACACCACGACGGGCTTATTGTGGTCGAGTTTCTTGCAAAACGCGCGAAACGCGTCCTCGAAGGCCATGCGATGATCGATGCGCGCCAGGCCGTCCTGGGAGTTCGGGACATAGACGCTCACGAGCCAAAATCCGGGATACTCCACCGCGGTGATCCGCCCTTCGTGGTCAAGCTCAAGCAGTTCCTCAGCGCCGAACTTCTGGGCGCGCGCGGCGGCGGCATCCGTGCCGATGGCGGCGATCTGCGGGTCTTTGCTATCCGCGCGGACCGTAACGGCGCTGCGCTTGACCTGCGACGCGCGCAAGGTGGGGATAAAGCCCTGCACCACAGAGAGCGGCTCAGTTCGGGAAAAGATCGCCGTGCCGGAATACCCTTTGCGCTCAGCGGAACTCCAGTATTGGTGATAGCCGGGCAGTTCAAGATCGACTTGTTCGGGCTGGGCCTTGGTCTCGTTCAGGCAGAAGGCGTCAGCGCCTACCCGCTCAAAAAAATCCAGAAAACCCTTGCCCAAGGCTGCCCGGATGCCGTTAACGTTCCACGATATCAGCAACATAAAATGCACCTTCTCTCCAGAGCCATTATAATAAAGATGGAGAAAACTACGCATTGGTTTCAGAAAAGGATCTTGTACTGTGAAGCAGCAACCGAGCAAAGAGCGCTTGACCACTTTGGTCAATGATGTCCGCGCCAATAAAGAAGAAAACTTTGAGCAGCTCTATGCTGAGCTGTTGCCGCTGGTCTATTATCGGGCGTTAGTATTACTTAACGATCGGGATGAAGCGCAGAAAGTTACCCAGGCTTCTTTCATACATGTCTATAAGCATATCGACGAACTGAAGAATCCTGACTACTTCCAGGCGTGGCTCAACGCGGTCATCACGAGCGCGTGTCGCGGGATGCTGCAATCCCGTAAGCATGAGCGTGATATAAGCACCGAATTGGATCATGACATACTCGCCGATCTTCTGGGGGGTAGCGAGAGTTATTCCCCGGATGAAGCGTTAGAGGCTCATGAGGCAGATGAGCAGACGTGGGCGGCGATCCAGTCGCTTTCTCAGAAGCAGAAGGAAGTTATCCTGCTCTATTACATTGAAGGCCTTGCTGTCAATGATATTGCAGGCGTTCTCGGGATTACCTACACGGCGGCTCGCTCCCGGCTTTTCAAAGCCCGTCGGCGGCTGCTGATGCTGCTAGGAGAGGGCGAAGAAAAGGCTGCTGCGGCTGCGTCAGGGTTCGAGCTCAACTCTGCTCTGGGACGCATGGATGCCTTGATCATCCTGCCGTTTATCACGCGCCAGCTTATGCATTTTGAGCTGTCGCCAAATTTTGGCGAACTAAGTGCGAGCGTCGCGCGCCTGATCCCAGAGCATCACTCTCTTTTGACGGTTGCTCCCGAGATATGGGCAAATGTTGCGCGCGCGATAGGCCTGCCTGCTTTGGCTGCGGCAAGCGCGCCGGTGATCGCGGGGACGACTATCAGCGCGGCCCATGCCTCCGCAGTTGCGGCGAGCGCCTCGCACCTACCCGCTGCTTCGCTCAAGCTTATACCTAAATTGATTACGCGCGCTACCGCGAATCCTGCCCAGGCGGTCGTTGCTGGTGTCGTCAGTCTCGTTTTGGTTGCGGGAGTAGCTGCGGGCGGCGTTACCTTGGCGCATCGCGTCGCATCAACTCAGGCGCCAGCGGCGGCAACGTCCGCTCACTCTGGCTCCAATGCCTCGAAGGGCACGGGGAAGGGGAATTCGGCGGGATCGCCTGATTCGCAGCAGGCTGATCCTGGCCAGACGGGCGCTACCACGGCGCCAACGACCGATACTCAGGATCCGGCGCAGAACCAGACGCAGGCATCAGGGGGCGCTTCTTCTGCTTCGCAGGGCCAGTCATCAGGCAAGGCGAAAGCTTCGAAGGCGGGAAGTTCAAGCCAGACCTCGAAGAAGACCGCAGGTTTTCCTTCAAATCAAAACTCTGCCGCTCCCGGATCTTTGCCCAAGGTGAGCCCCGTGCAGCCTCCCAGTAATGGCGGCAAGGTCAAGAGTAACAACGGCAAAAACGGTACCGGCAACAATGGTAATGGCAAGGGCAACGGGGGTAACCCGAATCTGCCTGATCCGAGTATTCCCGCAACGCAAACTCCGGGCCCCGGCCTTGGCAACGGCAATGGTAACGGCAACGGCAATGGCAATGGCAACGGCTTCGGCAACGGTAACGGTAACGGTAACGGTAACGGCAATGGTAATGGCAACGGCAACGGAAATGGTAACGGCAATGGTAACGGTGGCGGGCTTTTGATTGGATGGCTCTAGAGGAAGCAGGGATCAGGCATTTTACCCAATCCGGCGTTTTATTTCACTTCTGTTTGCCATTTCTGCCCAATTGCGCTCTTCGTATCTGTTGCATTAGATATTTCTGCGTGCTACGATAATAGACCGCGTGTTTTCTCGTATTGCGACAGGAAGGCGTTGTAAGTTTTGGCGGAAAAAGAGGCAGCTATTGAGCTTGAAGGGACGGTCATTGAGCCGCTCCCTAATGCGATGTTCAAGGTCGAACTCGATAATGAGAAAGGCCCTGGGCATCAGATTCTTGCTCACATCTCTGGCAAGATGCGCATGCACTATATCCGTATCCTTCCGGGCGACCGTGTGAAAGTCGAGCTCTCACCTTATGACTTGAGCCGTGGTCGCATCACGTA
>Ga0123357_10010038_pt1 | contig 12005 bp, 9 predicted proteins | sample TergutEmb28metaG_FD_89873 | JGI IMG/M metagenome (GOLD analysis project Ga0123357, IMG submission 89873) | Embiratermes neotenicus P4 segment gut microbial communities from Petit-Saut dam, French Guiana - Emb289 P4 | ecosystem: Host-associated > Arthropoda: Insects > Digestive system > Gut ...
ACAGCAGACTTCTTGTGTATAGGCAACCGGCAGTTGTTCTGTCGGTACTGCAGTGTGTAGCACTACATATTGACAGCACACATCTTGTGAGTAGGCAACCGGCAGTAGTTCTGTCGGTACTGCTGTGTGTAAGACTACATATTGACAGCACACATCTGGTGTATAGGCAACCGGTAGTAGTTCTGTTGGTACTGCAGTATGTAACACTACATATTGACAGCACACATTTTGTGTGTAGGCAACCGGCAGTAGTTCTGTCGGTACTGCAGTGTGTAACAATACATTTTGACAGCAAGCATTGTGTGTATAGGCAAACGGCAGTAATTCTGTTTGTACTGCAGTGTTTAATACTAAATATTGACAGCAGAAATCTTGTGTATATGCAACCGGCAGTACTTATTTCGGTACTGCAGTGTGTAGCAATACATGTTGACAGCACACATCTTCTGTGTAGGCAATCGGCAGTAGTTCTGTCGGTACTGCAGTGTGTAACACTACATATTGAATGCTCACATCTTGTTTGTAGGCAACCGGGAGTAGTTCTGTCGGTACTGCAGTGTGTAACACTACATATTGGTAGAACACATCTTGTGTATAGGCAACCGGGAGTAGTTCTGTCGGAACTGCAGTTTGTAACACTACATATTGACAGCACGCCTGTTGGGTATAGGCAACCGGCAGTAGTCCTTTCGGTACTGCAATGTGTAACAATACATATTGACATCTCACATTTTTTTGCAGGCAACCGGTAGTAGTTCTGTCAGTACTGAGGTGTGTAACAATACATATTGACAGCACACATCTTGTGTATATGCAAACGGCAGTAGTTCTGTCGGTACTGCATTGGGTAACACTACATATTTACAGCATACATCTTGTGTGTAAGCAACCAGCAGTAGTTCTGTTGGTACTGCAGTTTCTAACACTACATATTATCAGCACACATTTTGGGTATAGGCTACCGGCAGTAGTCCTGTTGGTACTGCAATTTGTAACAATAAATATTGACATCACAATTTTTCTTTGTAGGCAACCGGTAGTAGTTCTGTCGGTACTGCAGTGTGTAACAATACATATTGGCCGCACACATCTTCTTTATAGGCAACCGGCAGTAGTTCTGTCGGTACTGCATTGTGTAATACTACATATTGACTGCACACATCTTGTGTGTAGGTAACCAGCCGTAGTTCTGTCGGTACTGTTGTTTGTAACAATACATATTGACAGCACAAATCTTGCGTGTAGGCAACCGGCAGTTGTTCTGTCGATACTGCATTGTGTAATAATACATATTGACAGCACACATCTTATTTATAGGCAACCGGCATTAGTTGTGTCGGTACTGCATTGTGTAACACTACATATTGACAGCTCACATCTTGTGTGTAGACAACCAACAGTAGTTTTGTCGGTACTGCAGTTTGTAACAATAAATATTGACAGCAGAAATCTTGCGTGTAGGCAACCGGCAGTAATTCTGTCGGTACTGCAGTGTGTAACAATACATATCGACAGCACACATCTTGTGTATAGGCAACCGACAGTAGTTCTTTCGGTACTAGAGTGTGTAACACTACATATTGTCAGCAAACATCTTGGGTACAGGCAACCGGTAGTAGTTCTGTCTGTACTGCAGTGTGTAACACTACATATTGACAGCACACATTTTGTGTGTAGGCAGCCGACAGTAGTTCTTTCGGCACTACAGTGTGTAACACTACATATTGTCAGCACACATCTTGGGTATATGCAACCGGCAGTAGTTCTGTCGGTACTGAAGTTTGTAACAATACATATTGATAGCACACATCTTGTGTGTAGGCAACCGGCATTAGTTCTTTCGGTACTGCAGTGTGTAAGACAACATATTGACAGCACACATCTTGTGTATAGGCAACCGTTAGTAGTTCTGTCGGTACTGCATTGTGTAACACTACATATTGACAGCACATATTTTGTGTGTAGGCAACCGGCAGTAGTTCTGTCGGTACTGCAGTGTGTAACAATACGTTTTGAGAACAAACATCTTGTGTATAGGCAAAAGGCTGTAGTTCTGTCGGTACTGAATTTGTAACACTACATATTGACAGCATACATCTTGTGTATTTGCAACCGGCCGTAGTTCTGTCGGTACTGCATTGTGTAGCAATACATGTTGACAGCACACATCTTGTGTGTAGGCAATCGGCAGTAGTTCTGTCGGTACTGCAGTGTGTAACACTTCGTATAGACAGCACACAACTTGTGTATATGCAACCGGCAGTAGTTCTGTCGTTACTGCAGTGTGTAGCAATACATATTGACTGCTTACATCTTGTGTGTAGGCAACCGGTAATAGTTCTGTCGTTACTACAGTGTGTATCAATACATATTTACACCTCGCATCTTGTGTGTAGGCAACCAGCAGTAGTTGTGTCGGTACTACAGTGTGTAACAATGCATATTGATAGCACACACATTTTGTGTAGGTAACCCGCTGTAGTTCTGTCGGTACTGCAGTGTGTAATACTGCATATTGACAGCACACATCTTGTATATAGGCAACCGGCAGTAGTTCTTTCGTTACTGCAGTGTGTAACAATACTTATTAACAGCACACATCGTGTGTGTAGGCAACCGGCATTAGTTCTATCGGTACTGCAGTGTGTAACAATACATATTGACGGCACACATATTGTGTGTAGGTAACCGGCAGTAGTTCTGTAGGTACTGCAGTGTGTAACACTGCATATTGACAGCACACATCTTGTATATAGGCAACCGGCAGTAGTTCTGTCGGTATTGCATTGTGTAACACTATATATTGGCAGCACACATCTTGTGTGTAGCAAACGGCAGTAGTTCTGTTGGTACTGCAGTGTGTAACACTACGTATTGACAGCACACATCTTGTGTATTGGCAACCGGCAGTAGTTCTGTCGGTACTGCAGTTTGTATCTCTACATATTTACAGCACACATCTTGGTTATAGGCAACCGGCAGTAGTTCTGTCGGTACTGCAGTGTGTAACACTACATATTGACAGCATACATCTTGTGTATAGGCAACCGGCAGTAGTTCTATCGGTACTGCAGTGTGTAACAATACATATTGATAGCACACATCTTGTGTGTAGGCAACCGGCAGTAGTTCTGTCGGTACTGCAATGTGTAACACTGCATATTGGCAGCACACATCTTGTGTATAGGAAACCGGCAGTAGTTCTGTCGTTACTGCAGTGTGTAACACTAAATATTGACAGCAAACATGTTGGGTATAGGCAACCGGCAGTAGCCCTGTCGGTACTGCATTGTGTAACACTACATATTGACAACACACATTTTCTTTGTAGGCAACCGGTAGTAGTTCTGTCGGTACTGCTGTGTGTAACACTACGTATTGACAGCACACATCTTGTCTATAGGCAACCGGCAGTAGTTTTTTCGATACTGCAGTGTGTATCAATACATATTGACAGCATACACCTTGTGTGTTGGCAACCGGCAGTAGTTCTGTCGGTACTACAATGTGTAACAATACATATTTACACCACACATCTTGTGTGTAGGCTACCCGCAGTAGTTCTGTCGGTACTGCAGTTTGTAGCACTACATATTGACAGCTCACATCGTGTGTGTAGGCAACCGGCAATAGTTCTGTCGGTATTGCAGTGTTTAACAATACATATTGACAGCTCACATCTTGTGTATATGTAACCGGCAGTAGTTCTGTCGGTACTGCAGTGTGTAACACTACTTATTGACAGCACACATCTTGTGTGTAGGCAACCGGCAATAGTGCTGTCGGTACTGCATTGTGTAACACTACATATACAAGCTCACAAATTTCCATCAATTTATTGTGTGTCCTTGCATCTTCCACTTTCACTACATGTTGGTGGCAGATTTACAGGCTCCCTTATTTATCTGACATCTATAGTTTCCTGCCGCTACTCAGCTGCTCCTATGGCATTCAGCTGAGTTGGCTATGTTCGTGTGATAAACGAGTCGACAGGAAGTGGCATCTAGTGGAATTCACGTAAAGTGATGACCCTCTGTATTTTTTGTGGCTCTATGTTTTTTACGTCCTAAATTCAAGTCCCGTTTAGCTGGTAATACACTTGCAATTTACTTTAACACTTTTGATCTATATCACATTGTTTATTGTATGGTAGGCCGAGTACTATCCAGCGAAACAGACGAACGATATAGTTATCAGCCTGATTAATTGCAGTTTGACGCCAGATTAGTCACACGTACTCGCGACGGTGCTGTTTAGGACTTTGCAATGTGTCCAAGACGTGAGAGCGTCCAGTCGTTCAGCATGTCCGTTTTAACGCACCAGTTGAGGTGGATTTCTTTTGTTAGGACGTACCCTCATTATATTGAGGTTAGCTAGTGTGGCAATGTAATATATCTGTTTGTTCTCACGGCATTTATAGTCAGTTACCGTTGAGACAACCTACTTGTGAAAATGAAGTATTACTATAACTGATATTTCTAAATGCGTTATTTAACGATGCTCTAAGCTGCTAAGATTTTATATCATCCGATGTTACCGGACAACCAGTCTGTACGATGTCCTAACTCCGGCCTAATCTTTCCCATCACAAAATAAGCACGGGACCTGTAGAGGCATTGTTACGTCACATTTGTTTATTTATTTAGAGTGTGTTGTGTATTGTCTCGTCTCGTGCTGCTGCAGCAGCAGAACGAATCTGATTAGTTCCTGCACATTTGGAGCTCAACCTCGACCTGGTGCAACTGCATGCGTGAAACGGTTAAAAGAAACCGGATTGAGCAATGTCTTTGCTATTTGTTTTCGGTTGTGCGTTTGTGATAAAGTGAGAGGTTCCCTGCCTTGCACCATGGCTGCTGTTTGGTCTGAATATCAACTAGTGTCACTTGCTGGGACTGACAATCATGTGTTTCCGTACTGCAGCCCACATTTCTATTGTCGCAGATTCACAACTATTTCTTGTCTTCCCCATTCATAAGAAATAGGAATGGAACTGACAAAAACTTGCTGAAATGTTGGTACAATTGTGTGTCTGTCCGTACTTGTGTATAAAATTGCCCACGGAGCGCCATAAATCGCCACCTTCACCGAACATATTAAACAAATATTATTATCACGGTAGCACAGCTGTGTGAGAAACCCTTCTTTAGCTTCAGTCTGGTTGCAAGAATTAGGTATGGAACTAGACGGTGAACGTAGGCACAAATTGAGTATGTAATTGTATATGAAGTGAAAATGTGGGCATCCGAAAACTAAACACAGAAGGTGGAGTAGGTAATCAGTTACCGACAATAAATATATAAATAAAACTAGGCAACTGCAAGAACAGAAACAATAGTATTACGTAAGTGATCTGTTGAACTAAAAATATTATTAAGTGATCTGTAGCACCAAAAATAGTATTAAGTGATTTGTAGCAGCAACAATAGTATTAAATGATCCGTAGCACCAATAATAGCATGAAGTGATCTGTAGCACCAACAATAATATTAAGTGATCGGTAGCACCAAAAATAGTATTAAGTGATCTGTAGCACCAATAATAGTATTAAGTGATCTCTAGCACCAACAGCAGTATTAAGTGATCTGTAGCACCAACATTGGTACAAATAGTACACTGCATGACATAGTACGCAGACTGTGCCAAGGGGTTCTTTAATTGCGAACTTAATTTTACGGTACCCGCGACCATGCAATTGTATTTTCGCCAGAAAGAAACGGCTTTCCCTGCGTAATTTTCGTGAAAATCTCTTATGTCCACCAGCATTACGTACTGGTATCTTATAGCAGATTTTACATAAATTATCCTGTAACTGTGAAAATCCATTCATGCGCCCAAGCAAAGCACAACTCTCACAGAGAACAGGCGTTTTTCACGAAACTCAGCCGCATGTGATAACTGCGTTAAAAAGCTCAACACCGAATTTCGTGAAAATTCTTCTAATATAAGTCGCACTATTTATTTCGTAAAAACGCCTACACCATATGTAAGAAAGTTCTTCAAAATCAGGTTATGCAAAGTCGTGATTTTCAAAGAGGGTTGGCGAAGCCTCACCAGGGGGTCTGCAAAATTACTGTTGTCGTATTATGAGTTAAAAGGACAGGATTATTTATTGAATCTTTTAATTTCCTACAAAATCTCTTTCCCTGTAATCATGGTATAACACAATGTAGACTCTGCTTGGTATAAAACAATGTAGACTCTGCTAGTTACAACACAATATAGACTTTGTTTGGTATAATGCAATGTACACTCTGCTTGCTGTAACAAACTGTAGACTCTGCTTGTTACAACACAATATAGACTCTGCTTGGTACAACACAATATAGACGTTGTTTGGTATAACGCAACGTAGACTCTGCTTGGTATAATATATTGTAGAGTCTGCTCAGTAGAATGAATACATTGTCCATAAGCTTTCTTTAATCTTACTACTGCTAGAATATTTTTGTGAAAAAGACTTATATTAACTTAATAAAATGTTTTCATCTGCAGTATGTTAATTCTCTGTAATTATAAAGCAGTAATTGTTCCTAAGACTTTTGCCGTAGGTAAACGCGATTTGAGATAAATTTGGAGAGCAGGGTTCCGTAGAATTAGTGATATTTAGTAAGGAGTCCGTGGTGCCAGGCGGACTGACAGGCACAGATGTAGGGGAAAGTCACCTAATATGGGAAGGTGGGAGGTTTTTTAAACTGCTATTAAACTGAGGAAAAAGTACAACTTTTCAAAACACAAGTAAAACTTACTTTGATTAATGAAGAGACAGTTGCTACATAAACATCATACATTATGAAAAGAAAAACGGGTGTAAAATTCGTTTCCGTAAAAGTTTCATCTCCCCACATTAGGCGCACATGTATTCCTAATTTGGGGAGGTGATTGCACCTAATTTAGGGAGGTGAATAATTTTCACAGAAAACACAAGAAATAGTTACAAAATACAAAAAATACAAATACAAAGGATACAAAAAAAGAACAAAACAGTGTTTATCCCTGACAAGGCTCACAAACAAAATCTTCCTCCACACCAGCACAAAATGTGTTCGCCCATCTGAAACATTTCGCACATCGTATCTAGTTTTCTTCATTGTGGTCTTCATGAAAACGACCAGTACAGAACACACAATAAGCGTCCTGTTCCTTATCTCCTTCCATCGAATCTTCAGCTAAAGGAACAGCTAGGACAGTGTCCAAATCTGATGAAGTGTCAGACGGAGCTAGACACCGGCAATTCTTCTCTTCGGTCTTTTTGAAGGACCAAGAAGAGCATTTCACGCAGGTCGACTGGTTTTGGATTTAGTGGCCTGTTTTATTTTCTTTTTCAGATTTGCCTCAACAAATATTTTGTAAGGTGAACTCGTTATTTCTTTGCTGTTCCATCACGAGAATTTGGCTTTAGGTTCAGGCTTGGCACAGCACTGATATCTGATGATCGAAAAGCCTCAGCAGAAGTGAACGGCGAAAAATTAGCAGAACTGAATGATGGCTGATCGCTGGTCTTTACCAAAGCAGGATGGTTCACTGGAGCAGCATCTTTGTCCTCTGACTACAGAGGGAAATCATATGGTCTGACGGTGTTCTTGTCACAAGGGCAGAGGCCTGCCGCCCGAAGGCCATTAGCCGCTATTTCGCCTGTTGCAGCTCGCTTGTATGCATTTCTGAATAGTTCGCAAATTTTGGTAGACAGTGACATCTCGCCCTGGGTGTGAACGGAGCCATTTTTTAATTTCTTGGCAGTAGAATGTTTTCAGGGGCCCCATGAAAACTTTATCCAGGGGTTGAATTTCGTGGCTGCTGTGAGGTGGGGGGCAAATTATGTCAACATGATTCTCTCGAGCTAAAGTAATGACCTCCAGGTTTCTGGTGTGTGAATAGTGCCCGTCCAGTACTAAGATAACAGGATCTTCTTTTGTCAGCTTTGTATGTTTGATGAAATGAAGAAACCAATGGGAAAAAATCTCGCTCCGTATCCACCCGAGGGATGACACGCGTAGATTGATCCAGGCGATGTGCCATTCATCAGTTCTTGTTTCATATTTTTTTCTTGGAAATACAAGTAACGGAGAAATGAAGTGTCCAGTTGGACTCGTACAGGTTGACGACTGTCACAAGAGATCCCCGTTCTGTGGATTGAAGAGAAGATATCTGACGCTGGCCTTTCAATCCTAATATTTTCGTGTGTTTGTGCTGTACAATAGCCATGCCGGTTTCATCGCAATTGTAAAGTCTTGCAGGATTATGTTGAATGGTGTCCATTGCAGGTTCGTAGATTTAAAAAAAAAAAAACTGAGCTACTGTTTCAGGAGTGAAACCCCTCGCTCTTGAGGTGAAAGACCTGCAGGGGTTCTAACTGAAATTTGTGGATGACGACGTAGGAAATTTTTCAACCACTTCCTTCCATCCTCTTCATTTCTCTTGCAAAATTGGTTTTTAATTCTGTTTCTTACAGCAAGTTGGTAAGCGAGACGCATGACGTCTGCTATTGTCAAGCCAAAAAACGTTCTTTCCATCAAAAGACGGTGATCAGCCAGATCATTTTTTGCTTCACAAGGAAGAACTTGCTTCCTACCCAGTTTTGTTTTTACTGTTTCACTTGAGTTTTTCTGCCGGTCTTTAACATAACGCTCTGAAGTGTAGTTTGTGGTACGTTGAAAATTCTGGATGCTGTGTAGCTGCCCATTTCCTTGTTCCTTACAGCCTCAATTGCTGCCTTCTTCCTTTCGGGGTCCCATTTTTTCCTTTGAGCCATCTGTAATATTATATAACCCTGAAGCAATATTTCACAAGGCACTGACTTCCTAATATGGGGAGCCCCATATTAGACTCTTCAAACCTCCCCATAATATGCGCAGAAAGGTGCTCGAGGAAAAGAGGAATAAAACAGAACATAAAATTATACCTATGAAACAAAGCTAGGTTTTAAGATTGCACTTAACAGAGAACTGAGCACCAAACTAATTCAGAAAAACAGCTTACTTTCAACGGCTCATGAGTTACAGTTTAGCGATAAGCAAAAAATTCACAGCGCACCAAAACAAAGACGCCCATTCATCATCAAGGTCCTGAGCTACAGACCATTTATACTTTGATTACAAAGAACAGTCTCATGTGCTTGATCATTTACAATCTTCAGCAGAGCGCAACATCTCCTAGTATGAAATAATGCACCTCCCCATATTAGACGACTTTCCCATATATGAATATGACGCTTCAAAAACGATATTCCATGCCTTGCCTTGCCTTGCCTTGCCTTGCAGTACAGTTTGCGAACTGCTACCATCGCCATCTGCACTGACATCATTTACACTCGGCCGCGAGGTCAGTAGGTTATGTGGTGGTCATTATGTCCAGCGTAAAATGTAGGTTAGCACTGACGGTCAGTTTGAAACCCTCACAAAATAGTTTCTTTTCTGATGTAATTGAAAGAGTCCGTCTGTCTGTCCGACTTAAAGAATGATAGACAATTTAAGTACCACAGACTTCTAAGCTAATTTATGTCGCACTTCAGTTTGATCTGTGACGGCAAAACGGACCCTCAAATCAAAAATCTGCACCATCACATGAGATTACAAAAAAGTTTTATATGAAACACTAAGAGCTATGTCAGTCCCAATCAGTTAAGGTGAATGCCGTCAGTTCACACTGTGTTATCCTTGCACAGGCAAAGTTTGGCCTAAATTGTTTAGATATTCAGTTCGTAACGCGCGATAAACACTCTCAAAAATCACAAAGAGCGATTATTTCCAAATACAACATCAACTGACTCGTTTTTATAACCAAGACTTAGAGTCTTTACTGCGCGGTACTTACTGGACGTTTATATGAAATTCAGGTTAGTCTTAGTGTAGCATAACACGGCTCGTCTCAAACCTTATTACGACAGCAACTCCAGCCCACTTCACACAAACGTAACACAGTTACCGCAACAACAAATTCTTCGCTGTATTGCATGGAAATTCTAGCCTAGCAGAGAGCCCACACTGGCAGAAGTCGCTCCAGTGCAACCAGCTGTTTCCACATTAGTCAATATTTAGGCCTCATGACTGACACACCAGCTATGTAAGATGACTAACATTTGGCCGTTTCCCTCGTGTTTAGATGGTTGCGGGTTTGTACGAAGTTGCGAGTAACGTTAGCTGCCAGATATGCCGCACAAGTCATACTGAGGGTCTATTTACTGGCAGAACCACGGCAGTTCGACTATAAACAGAGACTGCCTGCACCGGTGCATGCAGAACATAATATACCTAACATAACGTTATGTAGAACCGTCTTCCTGAAGATAAAGCCTCGGCTTCAAAACATACAGAAGACATCATAAAAATTGAAACTTTCTTTTAGAAAAGGTGAATTTCATTGGTTTATATTGTATAATTAAACAGAGACACATTGCGAACTTGTGACTCGACATATTAATGGTCACTAATCTACTGCTATGTGTGGGTGGCTTTGCTCTGAATCCGGGAAAACACGTGAGAAACCTGGGAGCAGATTGTTTTGTGTGTAATGTACACGTGTGACAGCTTGTCGAATGACTGTAAACTTGCTTAGGATAAGGCCGTTTTCGATGTAATATTCAAGCTGCTTTTCAAGAGGAAAGAGGAATTTAGAGGGCGTGTGAGACAGGAGAGAATCGTGAGCTGCTTCTGACTGGAATGCCACACCAGAGGCTTCGTGAATGTTGTACCATCGTTAGAAATAAAGGTGATGTATATAAGTGGTCGAATAGTCGAGCTGTGATAAAAGTGACGAGTGCAGCTGTTCTGTGACGGTCACAGCTAGTCTGACAATTCGCAGCCTGAGAAGGCACAGACCCAGTGCCACTTATCAACAGACACTCTTTCAGCTGCACAGACCCATGTCCACTTATCGAGACACTCTATCAGCTGCACAGACCCAGTGTCATTTACCAAAAGACACTCTATCAGTTGCACAGACCCAGTGCATTTACCGACAGACATTCTATCAGCTGGACACACCCAGTGTCACTTATCGACAGAAACTCTATCAGCTGCACAGAACCAGTGCCACTTACCGATAGACATTCTTTGAGATGCACAGACCCAGTGTCACTTACCGAAAGACACACTATCAGCTGCACAGACCCAGTGAATTTACCGACAGGCATTCTATCAGCTGTAAAGACCCAGTGCCACTTATCGACAGACACTCTATCAGCTGCACAGAACCAGTGCCACTTACCGACAGACTATCAGCTGCACAGAACCAGTGCCACTTACCGACAGACTATCAGCTGCACAGACCCAGTGTCATTTACCAAAAGACACCCTATCAGCTGCACAGACCTAGTGCCATTTACCGACAAACACTCTATCATCTGTACAGATCCCACAACGCTCGTTCCTTGAGCAGCATCTGTTATCTCGTGCTTCACCACGACTGAATAACCCCCAAGACCTTAACAATTAGCCATTAGTCAAACCAATGGCGGTTAACGCAGCAACAAACACCATAGCTTAGCGGTAGCGCTGTGGAATTCAGTCTCACCCAGGAAACCGAGCAGCCTTACTGAGGTGCTTCCTGCTCTTCCTCAGTCGCTGTAGGCAAATTCCTGGAGAGTACCACCATGACTGAGCCAAGATCATTCCTTTGCAAACGTTTCCATTTATCATGCATCAGTCACCCCATCGTTAAAAGCCGCGTAGTTAACACCGTCGTTTGACGCCCCCCAAAGCAAAAACCTAAGTCCTACACTGTGTAAACTATATTCGTTTGCTGTCTTACTATTAGACTGCACAGTGCTATGTCACACTTTGCAACAACACTCCGACAGACACATCAAAAATGATAAACGTTGAAGGGACCAGAAAGCGTACAATGCTGGCAGTTACATGAGCAGAACATTGGTTGACAGAAATAAACGAAGAAGCGATACAAGGGCTTCAGTTCCGAACGATATAGCCTACCGTATCTTTAACTGCAGGGTGTTGCCTTGTCAACCGTTTCTCTCCTCCCCCCCCCCCCCCCCCCCCCCCCCCCCCCCT
>Ga0123357_10010039_pt1 | contig 12004 bp, 4 predicted proteins | sample TergutEmb28metaG_FD_89873 | JGI IMG/M metagenome (GOLD analysis project Ga0123357, IMG submission 89873) | Embiratermes neotenicus P4 segment gut microbial communities from Petit-Saut dam, French Guiana - Emb289 P4 | ecosystem: Host-associated > Arthropoda: Insects > Digestive system > Gut ...
GCAAGCTGTAACTGGAGTTTTATGTACTCCTGATGATGGGCGCGATGGACGCCCGAAACATGTAGAGTAATTTGGCAGTAAATAAATATCTGCATACTGTTGCATCTCGTTGGATTTCTTCAACCTAGAATTACGATGCACGGAACCACGTATATAAAAAAATGGTAGTGTGAAAGTGTGAACGCCAATAAAATTCACTATTGGCCCCATTCTACCTTCCCACAATCAGTTGTTGAGGTGAAAAAAGGTAAAGATAAAAAGTCTCATAAATATTGGCAGTAAATACGTGTAATATTGGGACATCAAAGGTCATTTTCCATCAACGTATTCGATTTTATATATTTTATATTGCTTTCTCTGCATTAAATAACACAATTTTATTATTAACATAAAAGTACGTGTGGTTAATGCAGGCCTATATGAATACTGCATCATGCCCTAGTTTGTCAAGCCCTGTTAGAGGGGCTATAGTTGGAATTTTTGAAATAATAATAAATTTACTAACTACGTATGCCTCCACATTCTCAATGCTACGTTGGTAAGAGTTACATCCTTTGTAATTTATAGTACTTTGTACTTTGTACTTTGTACTTTGTACTTTATAGTAGTATATAGAACTGACATATATTTATTTCTCCCAATCCCACAGTACTGTCATCTGGCGAAGGACATGGAGGAGGAGGCAACACAAACGCAAATCAATCTGACGAATACTTGGAATCGTGCGGGGCCAATTTCTGTATGATCTCGACCGCTGGAAACGACAACTTAGAGCGACCCCCAGATGTGGAAATCTACGAAATTAGCAGTATTTACTTGTGTTGTATCGTCGTAGCAGTTGGAATAATCGCACTGTTCGTGGATCCATTGGCGAGGTAAGACCAAATCATCATGGCACGTTTATAGTAGGACGGCTCGCATAAACGTCCACAACCACTCAGTTTGGTCACCTTAATTAATAAAGTAATTTTATTAAAACGGAATGTACATTTGAACTGAAGAATTTAAATGTTCATGTGAGTCTACATTGAAAATTTCTTCCCTGCACAGTGATCCCTCAACAAATGCAGTGGTTGGGGGGATGGATAATGGCGTATTGCGCAAAACCGCGTTGAACCAACTCCTTATGGGAAAAAAAGCGTATGTTAATACGGACGTGTTCGGAGCCCTCCCCCCCATACGGTTACAATACACACATTTTTTGGAAGTAAAGCTTTACACACTATTTGGGTAACTGTTGATATTGCCAGGTTTACCGGTGTTTGGGTATCTAATAATTGCCGTCGTGTATCCGTGTGTATTTAAACACTTCAGAGATCGGCAAATTCCCTTCATATATTTTATTTTTTTCAGCTGAGTATACTCACAGCTGCGCTGGAAGAAAACCGCGTTGTGCGCGGAGTTACAGTATTATTTATTATTTAAAGCGTATTTAATACGATGTCAGTACCTAAGATTGTACAAGGTGGTTCAAATATGACCGCGACTGATTTGTGTATAAACAAGCCGCACTGCGCAGCAGCTGTGCGACTTTGAGAGAGTGAAGCCACAACCTCCACCCTCCCTCCTGCTCGGGTTAGAACCTGTTCAGTCCTGTCTGGGAGTTGCTAGAGTGATGAGCAAACAGAAGGTAACTAATTACTCAATCCCGGTCATATTTGAACCACCTTGTATATCTTAGTAAGGGAGAGCTTAACTAATTGGACAGGATGTGGAAGAAAGCGGTCGTGGGCAAACACGTATGGCTGGAAGGCCTGAGAAAGCCACGTAAAACCTCAATCAGAATAATCAGTGTCCTGGCTAGGATTCAAAACTGACAACTCCCGGACAAATTCCGCCAACCTACAGGTCACGCTACACTTAAAGTAAGAAGCGGCAGAAGGTAGTGTCCGTCCTGACACAGAGAAGCTGCTACAAGCTGGCGGCGGTTGGGCTGCGCTAAAGCAGATATAAGCCTGCGAGTCATTAACACGTTACCACAGGTTTTGGTCTTCTGCGCATCGTATTTAAATCCGGCCACGTTAAAACCGCAGGCCTGTAATAAGAAGAGAGGTGAAGTTCTGGAAACCACACCAGTTACTGTATTTCGGAAATTCCATTCTTTGTTCTACGAAAACAATTTACAGCTCCGTCTGTTATCCTTGCAAAATTCGAATGACTCGACTAGTAAAAAAAAAACTACCTCTCCGAGGTATCCATGTTAAAAAAAAAAAACAAGACCGTATAACATGTTTCAGTCGTGAGAACTGCGCGATAGTTATGTAACACTGTCGCAACTATGAAGGACTGAATTCATTTTTGTCACAATTATAGTGTAGAACAAAGCTGAACTTCTCCTGGAAGGAAATGTCTCAACTCTGGCCTTGTATGTATCTCCGAGGTACATCAGCAGAGGCTCACGTAGAACCCAGGAGCAGTAATTACTGTAATCATAAAGGAACACTTGACAAACACGTAAGTTGCGACTTCGCAGGACCATCAACGTCATGCTCTGTCTGTACAGAACACAACATGCTCTCTTTGTCATGTGACTTCAGCTCTCATGTTAAATACCTAGAAGTTGCTGTAATAATATGGCTTTGAGAAGGCGACACTTATTCCCCAGGAATCAGTTCTAAGGTGTTCAAATAAATGAGGTGAGATGGGCAGAAAATATACCACGTGTTAGAGAAACGATAAATGTACGTGTAACATTTTTTTGTGGAGTGTGATAAAGAAGTGGCATAGCATGGTTCTGGCTGGGAATTTGCAAAATAAAAGGATTGTGGCGAGGGAGGTAAGGAGAGGGGCGGGTGCCTTTTATGCGCGGGGGAGGACAGCGAATCCCACCTATTGTGAAATGTCCAGCAACACAAGAGTTGGAAAGAGGAATTCCTGAAGAGCAAATGAACGAGGAAATATCAGTAAGATACTGTCAAAAATGCCTGAACAGAGAAACTTAGGTACCCTAGCATAAAAGAATCATTGTAAACGGGAAAACCAGACTAAGAAGTAGAAATGAGGCTAGAACAAGCAAGGATAAAACTGTGTGTACGATTGAAGTGCTATAAACAACATGGATGGGACAAGAAACTCTCAAATCATAAAAACTAGTACAGATAAACTGTAAACATCAGCAATACAGGGCATGAGCACTCGTAAAATCTTGGTGTTATTACGCATATACAAAGGAACGTATTTTGAAACTCAACTCATACATTATTATTACTATAGTTATTATTATATTAAATGGATATGGATGAGGTAGGGTGCATGGATATGGAATGGATTTATCTTGTTCAGTGTGTAGCCTTGTCGCCGGCTTTTGTGGACACAGGCCATAGTCAGTCAGTCCGTCCGTCAGTCAGTCAAAACATTTGCGACATATTGTAAATTATTACAGATAAAATTTCAAAGAAAATTTCCAAGCAAAACCTCAACCGCTGGTGTTTGGAAGGTTAATTTCATGAAATCCTCCAATCGTTTTCAGTTCTCGATATTTCTAGGAGATACACTTTTATGCTGAGACAAGCAAGACTGCTGTTTTCAATAAGTTGAAGCTTAATAACTCTACTTCTTTCATTTATTTTATAAAGTTATAACCCACGGTTTTTGATGGGCCTTACTACATTTCTATTCCACTCTGCAGGCATCGCAAATTTATACTTCCATGTGAAATTTTTACTCATTTTTGTAACCGTCCTGTACCTGTGACCTTGATCACACCTCGGGTTTCCCAACAGTAAATTCATGTAATGAAAGTAGTTCTAACAACTGTGAATAAAACGACGCCGAAATCCTTTCAAAACTCTGAGGTCTCATTGCACTAGATACCTCATCTTCCGGAGCGCACGTATTTGCACGTACCTGTTAGCCATCCAGTTTGATCCTGCTATGTTAATAGTCCTTGACTTGCAGATAAAAAGGTGTAGCGCCAAAAAGACGTAGAGGCAGATCCTATCAGGTACTTTACAAGATTCAAAATTCGATGTTAACTTCCTTTCATTCTGTAAACGTAATGTGAAAGTTGGGAGGATGATCTCCGGACAATTTATTTTGACGAAGGAAAAAAAAAAATATTCATACGTATGAAACATTTATGAAAAATACGAAATGGCAAAAAAAGAACCCTCTAAAATAAGGCTCTTCCTTCTGACCTCTATGCGGGTCATCTGGATCATCACCTTCCATGTCCAAAAATATATGGACGAGACCCCGAAAATAACTTGAAAAAATCAAACACTGAAACATGGTGAGGCAAAGACCGACTCTTCTCCTTCAGAATCTCTTCACAGCAATCAAGCATCCTCATAATTCTCTGTCTAGTCGTTACTCCTCGCTGCTCGTCCGATCAATGTCCTCAGACATCTTGAAGCCAGGTTCAACGAATTCAATTCCCTCGGCCAAATTCGAAAAGGTCTGATTCAGGCTCAGGTTCCTCAACTTCTTCAAGAGCACTTTGCTTCCATATTTCAATATGGTGGTGAAGCGTGAGATCCTGATCATAGTATTTCATCACCTCGAAGATATCTACAGCTTTGCACGTACGAATTGGTGCATTTCTTCTTAGCGTACTGGGTCTGGCAGTAAAGTGCGGAAGTGCAGAACGACGTCGCTCAGGACGACGTAACTCTGTGGATCACTGCATTCCAAAAAGTTTTCAGTTTCAGTTCTAACCAAGCTACCGAGTATACTGACCCAAATATATTATGGATTTCACGAATTCCAAAGGCTTATGTCGGGATAATACCTAAATAATATGGCGAAAACGCCGATAGTCAGCTTGAACAATTATTAAACCGTATCCATAATGTGTAATTGAAAACCGCGCCATTTCATGACACGAAGAAAAACGAATTGGCGACTAGATAAGAAAACAAGTAAGTAAGTATAGTAATACCGATGAAACTAGCTGCTGAGTTTCGCTAAATAGGAAGTGAGCCTGAGAGCCTGAAACACGGCACCATCAGTTGTGGTCTTCTGCTCATCGTGTTCGCGTTCACCAGTTTCGAGCGGTAGACTTTGTAAATGGCCGAATGTGTAAATAAACACATAAATAAATAAGAAGGAAAGAAAAAACAAAAGAAACAAGTAAAGGAGAACACAGACAAACAACGAATCCGTTTCGTGAAGGAAATTTCAAAAGCTTGCCGCTTCCGACTTGAGTGGCAAAAGACAAGACAGAACACACCTGCATGTATACACGATCACAGTTTCCAGCCCATTAATTCAGCTACCTTTAGTTCATTTAGGTGGTTATCTTCATCCTCATCTTTCTCCTCGTATCTTAGGTCCATACATTCTTTAATGCAGCACCCTTTTCTCTTCCATTCATTAATCACGCCGTCATGACGTCATATGATGGTATGATTTTGCATTGAGTAAGATCACTGTGCGTCAGAGAATGAACGATTCCAAACTGTCTATCCACTCTCCTTTACGGAATGGTACCAAGTTTGCACAGGATACAAGAGCAGCACAAATTATAAAATAAGTAACCTAAATTCCATGTTTACACCGTTGATATTTTACACCATAAGCAAATAAATTAAATAAACCATTGAACATAATGTCAGTATGTGTGTCTATTGAATAAAGGTAAATCAGTCCCACTACAGGCCCGAGGTGTCGAGAGGGTTCCAGGAATTTAAGGTTCCCAGATTTCTTGAAAATGGCCCAGGATGGTGGTAAGGTTTTCAGCCTTAAGCACCGGCCGCTTTTTACCTCCAGGAAATACTCCTGGTACTCATTTCTGTTAGAGGCTGAGTCGATCCCAGGGCCATAGTGCGATTAGATTATATCAATGAAAAATTCCAATGACACCATCTGGAATTGAACCAGCGACCTTCCGATTTGTAGCACAGCGCCTTAACCACTGTGCTACCGCGGTCCCGTCTATTAAATAAAACGACTGATAATCCCGACTTGGTCCAGCCACCAAATGGTCCCCTTAAAGATGAAGAAATAAAAAATTATGAGACGAAAGGGGCATGTAGTACGCTACGCAAGGGGAAAGTGAGAAATTCACACAAAAGTTTTATCGGGAAATACTGAGAGAATACCACCCATTTAACTTTCGCTATTTTAGACCAGATTTCCCTAATGGCAACAAATTTGAAACCCTTCGCGAATTTCTGAAGTAGCGAAGAGTTGGAACGTCAGCCATTTCACATAAACAGGTAAAACAAAATTCGATAAAGAGATAGATAAACACACACGAAAGCACAGGCAGCACAAAATACTTACCCTGACTTAATTCCCTTCGTTACGAGGCGACATAAAATGGCGGTAGTTAAATCAGATGTATGCAGCCCACGCAACGAAACTGTATGTCTATGTTGTTTTGGTTGTTGTTGTTGTTCAGGAATATCTTCATGTACTGTCGTGCTTTTGAACAATAAACGCTTATTGTAACTTACTTCATGCAAAACTTTATAACATCTGCGCACGTTCTCGACAACCGGTAACTGTGTGATGACGTTTGACTAAGTACAGGCCCAAAAGAGACTGTGGTCTATGCTAAAATACGAATCCTGTGCAAGAGACTTGGACGAAGACATTAAAAAATTTTAGAACAAAATTTTAAGGACCAGGTTTAAGCAGTGGGTTCGCAAACTTGGTGATGAATCTACAGGTTCCGCAATAGACAATGATTTATTGACAACTTGGGCTATTGACTTTCTCTTCCTAGAAGGGTACTCCATTACTGACACACAACAAAGTCATTATCAGTTTTTATGACCAAGCATGTGCAAAGCATATTTTAGAAGCCTGTACTTAGTTGCGATTTGTGCAGGTGCATTGTGAGTCTGAACTTTCTTTCTGTAGATGAAAGGTTATATTTAGTAACAGCCCATTTAGAACAGTACGAGAAACGAAGGAATACATCATGTAAATCCTACAAATAATGGCAGCTATTTTCATCAAACATGACTGTCCTCTGGGACATACCGCTGTACAGAGGTGCTGGTAAGTCCTTAGCCCGACCAGGAAGGAAACAAGCTCCATTCCCCGCATTTTATGGAACTTGGAGGTTCATTACCATATTCATAACAGTCCACAACCTGTCCCTACTCTAGCCAAATTAAACAATTCCTCTGCCCATCACACTTTTGACAGGCGCAGCTTGTTTCCTTCCTGGTCGGGCCGAGGACTTATCAGCACCCCGATACAAAGAGACAAAGACAGCAACAGAGAAGTGTTCTATTTAACGATGCTGCCAGTTGCCAAGATTATATATCGTTGATGTCAGATGAATGAAATACGAGTATGGAGCGTTGGTGGAATGATACAAGGAAACCTAAGTACTTAACCCTTTGACGCCTAACGACCACTATAGTGGTCGTACCGCACCGCTAACCTCTAAACGTTGCATTTTATACATTTATCCAACAAATACAGGTATTGAATATTTTAAACATGGTATATACTCTCCGTTTTTTTTCTCTCTTCAAAATGCAGTTTATTTCATAATTCTAACGTATTTGGTTCCTGTTTTATTCATATTTTATATACAGGATGTGCTAAATTAAAAAAAACAATTCCAGCGCCAAACGGTTAAAGAAACAAGGATCCCAATAATACTTTGTCTACCATAAATCCCACGTGGAATGGCCTGGGATCAAACCCAGACCTCCTGCTTGACAGGTAGGCGACTAACCACCTGACCCACAGCACGACTTCCGCTGTGTAATGTTGCAGAAATATAACGATACTTTGTAAGAACCCCTGAAGATGGACACAACAGGCACCTTCGAAACGTCGGTGAATTCATACTTACCGAATAAGAACCCTCAGCCCTCTAACAACTATTTTTATCGTATTCGTCACTTTCAGAACCCGATTGCGATATTTTAAAACGTATGGATTTAGGACGGACAAACTGCTGCGTCTCGAATTCTTTAACATTTTAAACATGAGATTTGAGGTTCTCACCACGGTCTTGATGAAGATGCAATTCATCTGGGGTATTACGCCATGTCGTCTGACGAATAGTTGCTAGCAAAACTACCATTAGTAATAACTTCCTACAAGACATCTGCTTACTAATTAATAACATCCCGGAATACCTAAATTTGTCTGTACAATAAGAACCAACAGGATGCACTATTTGCTTCAATTTATCTCAATAATTAACCTCTTACGTGTTTCGAGGAGGCTTACTGCTCATCATCAGGAGATACCACTCTGTATATACAGCAATTGTTATATGCCGTGCGTTTATGTTGACTGACTGTTGCCAGCAGACAGTCAACATAAAAGCATGAAATAAATTGAACGTTAATAGTGCATCTTCTTGGTTCTTATTGTACGGATATATCACGATGCAGGCTCAATAAAACATTAAATTTACCTAAATTTACTATTTACTAGTAACTAGAAACATATACCTTTATTTAAATACTATTTGCTATTAACTAGTAACATCCTACAAGATTTCAATTTACTCTTTGACTAGTAACTAGTAACATTTCACAAAAGACTTTACTTCACAATTTACTAGTTACTACCAACATCCCACAATTCAATTTGCTGCTTACTAGCAACAAGTAACATCCTTCAAAACTTCACTTTATTATTTACTTGTTACTATAACCATACAAGATTTCAATTCATCGTTTACTAGTAACCAGTGACATCCTACAAGACTTCAATTTACTATTTAGCAGTAGATACAAACATCATAAAAGATTTCAGTTTACTATTTACTAGTAAGATGTAACATCCTACAAGTCTTCAGTTTACTGTTTATTAGTAACTAGAAACAGTCCACAAGATTTCAATTTACTTTCAACTCGTACAGTAAGGAGTCACATTTAAGAAAATTTAAATTAAATATATACTAGAAACCATGGGTATTTCAAATTATTATGCTGCGAACATGCTTGAAAAGCGAGCCGACCTAGCCTCGTTGGCTATTACGCCAAGCTTACGCAGCGTAATATGCTGAGAGACCAGTGTTACAAACTGAACACTTAAATTTACTTGTAAATATTTCCCAGTCGACACGTCATAGCATCTCAGAATTGAATGTTCACTGCAAACTGACCTGTTACATATGTAAGTAACGCTTATTTTATTTCTGTTCAGATATGGTGAGAAGCAACAAAAAGGTGAAAGCGGTGACCTCACTGGCTTGCAGCTATTAGCAGCAACAGCATCGCATCTGAGGAAACCTAACCAACAGCTGTTGATACCTATAACCATATGGATTGGCATGGAGCAAGCCTTCATTGGGGCAGACTTCACTCAGGTAGGTACAGCAATTATAAGTACAATGTAACCAACGGACCTAAAATACCTGGAAATATGTAGACTACGACTGCAGAATCTACTTCTACCCTTGTTCTGGCTTTAATTTCTGTTAAGCCAACTTTCGCTCTCTCTCTTCTTATGGCCATCTCCTTGATTCCGAGAGTCATATTGGATATTACAATTTCGCAATGTATATTAAAACCATCCAATGCTAGCATATTCTCACAATACCACCACTACTGTCAAATCCTTAATGGAGAAGATGGAGGAGAGTCACCAAGCTACGAAAACGAAGGTGGCGCTTCGAATGATACTTCGGATATTACATTCGATGGGCATTCTAAACATTAGATCTACCAACATATTCACTGAAGCAAGACTTCATACCAAGAAGGTCAACCGTGAGTGGTCACAACTCCACTCTTGTATGACATTAGCGAAAGCGTCCTCTCTTCTCACTAGCGTATGTTAGACTTGCTGTTTCTTGTCCTAACAAATTAACACCATCCACAGTTCAATATCCGATGATTTCTGTCCAGTTCCAACCTTTAGAATTCTTTAAATTTTCCTCCCGGTAGCACCAAAGGTAGAATGGACTACAATTGAGATGAAGCTTCGTTCACTCCACGTCGTCCTTTGGTTAAAGGAACTTTACTGTGCCCTTCTTGCAAACACAACGTAACTACAGGAATCTCAGTCCTTCTGGATAGGCTAATAGTCTCATACCCAGTCACGAAATTTCTCGCGTTTGCTGAAAGCCGAGTGCTCAATGCCAGATAAAATAAAGTTGTCCCTACGCAGGCCGGGAAAATACAAGGTGATTCAAATATGACCGGGACTGATGTCGCCAGATTTACACACAAACAGTCCCGGTCATATTTGAACCACCTTGTATAATATCGGGGAGTGGAGTTCTAGCTCCAATCATTTTTAGCTTCGGCACTAGATGGAGATGAGTGACCAGCTTCGTAACTTGGTCACTTTATCCGCGGGTAGGTCCCGGGGCCATTCTGGGTCTTTTACTATTCTGACTCTATCCTAAGCTATATGAATCCAGTCAACAACTTGACTCTGCCTTTCTTTAAGATTCACTTTATTAATAACCTTCAACATATCCCTGACTTACCAAATGTATTTTTGCACTTATATTAACATAAAAAATTTTCTTGATATTTAAAGCGAAATAGATGTTTCGCACAATATTTCTGTGCTGAACATTGTCTGAAGTCTAGATGTACCTGATGCAGGCTTACCTAATTATTCACTGTACCCACATTATCAATAATATTTACAGAACGTAACGTGTCTGGCAGGTAAATTATCTACAAGTAGAATCAATATCCATGATCGCATGCAATTATATATATATATATATATATATATATAATATACATATGCATACACACATGCCGATCCCAGTGGCCGCGCAGTCTAAGGCGTGGGTCTGCGGCCGCTCGCTTGCAGGGATTATGAATTTGAATCCGGCCGGGGACATTAATGTCTGTCTGTTGTGAGTGTTGTGTGTTGCCAGGTAGAGGTCTTTGAGTCTGGCTGATCACTCATCCAGAGGAGTCCTACCGAGTGTGATCGTAAAGCCTTGATACTGAGAAGGCCCTGGCTCACTAGGGGTTTTTGCTCCATGGGGGGAAAATGTGTGTGTGTGTATATATATATATATGGACCTACATACATCTGCGAAAGATGAACATATATATACATAGGCATAGAGACATAGTCGTCCAAACGTAGGAATTAACACAGTTAGTGTTGGTCAAATTTTTGCAAGAAATTTACGTACATGATTTAGATTCCTGGAAAATTACCACCAAGACATAATTATGTTGCTTTCTCTTTTTTTGTCGGCGAAGATGATATTGATGCGCAAACAAACGCTTGAAAGCTCTGAATATACACCGTCTACATGTCCTCCAACTTCCTCCTTTAATTAACTATACTGTTTATATAATCCTAACAAAAGAACAGTGTGTCAAATCCGGTGACCTTCGTGGCCGAATGTCATTTCATGTGCGTTACAGTAGCGATGTACCGTACCTATTCAAAATGCGGGACTTATAACAAAATCATTATTATCGTTCTTGCATTTGTCGGAAGTACCCAGTTCGGGCTGTTACAACGACCGACAAAGTTCCAGGTATTTTGTCCGAGGTTACCTGTAATTCTGTAATTTTAATTTATATGTTATTTATTGTCCGAATTCATTACAATTTTCTCAGTAGGCTAACACGTCAAGGGGTTTTATTCAACGAACAGGCATGCTATATAGCCTTGTATGGTAATGAACGAAAAAAGATGAGTCGAGCTACTTAAGGCATGAAAAGATCGAGTTTCGTCCAGGATATTGAATACGCAGAACAATTTTTTTCCTTTTCTTCCTCAGTTTCTCTAGTAAAATGCCGAGGTTGTACTTTAAACGAAGCTACTACCGCCTTCTTACATATACTTTCCTCTTCACTAATCACTGCCACTTCGTCAGTCTACATTTTAAGTCCGTAGACAGAATTATCAAGAAAAGAAAAGAAAGAACTAGAAATGTAACTATAAGACAACAAATTGGATTAGAGGAACCAATTATAAAAGAAACTGAACAGAATCAGCTTATATGGTACGGCCATATTCAAAGAATGGGAGAAGGAAGATTACCCAAAATAGCATTGAAGTGGATGCCGAAACAAAAGAGAGCACGAGAAAGACCGAAGAAAAACTGGATGGAAGGTATAAGGAAGGCCATGAACGAAAGAAACCTAAATGA
>Ga0123357_10010040_pt1 | contig 12004 bp, 7 predicted proteins | sample TergutEmb28metaG_FD_89873 | JGI IMG/M metagenome (GOLD analysis project Ga0123357, IMG submission 89873) | Embiratermes neotenicus P4 segment gut microbial communities from Petit-Saut dam, French Guiana - Emb289 P4 | ecosystem: Host-associated > Arthropoda: Insects > Digestive system > Gut ...
TCCCCTTCTTTAGTCAGTCCAAAAAATGCGATTACCCAAACCCCGCCCAAAAATAGTACCCCCCCGAATACCCCCCCCCCCCCACTCCTTCAACACAAAATGTTCAGCCCTCCATCGCTTTATCTTCCTAATTTTTCAACGTTTTGTTTTGTCTCCAATTCACCTTCCTCAGAAGGACAAGCGGGCTATGTGTGGAAACATTTACGTTCGTACATTTTCAGAGTCCCTGTAACAACGCGATGTTTCTCACTCCCCCTACCCCCTTCTTTCACTCAATTCCATTTACGCGTGTCAGAGTGCGGTCCGCCTGTTTTGCCTCCAAGTGACTCCTTCTCCAGACAACAATAAAAAACGTAAGTTTGGATTTACTGGAAGCGTTCCAGGAGATACAGTCAGTGGCGTGCCACAGTGCTGCTGCCTATCCTAACATCACGACAGTTCATAAATTTCAGAAACGAACAGCAGCGAGATATCGATGAGCGGTGTTTTGCTCCTCCATCTAACAGTCCAGAAAAACTGACCGATAGTGTCACTGGTGACACAGATCATAACAGTACTATTCAGAGGTGACATGTACCTATTTCAATTACAAAGTCACAGCCACAGGGAAGTACGGAGTTTTCGTCCGGCAAAGGGTTGTTTTCTTTGACAATACCTAACATATGTTTACAGCAACCTTAAAGAAAGAAGGTCACTCAAAATTAGAAGTTTCTGTAATCATAATTCGAACAGCATACAAAAACTACCGCAATCTAGGAGGTATGTCATCCCCGTTGTGTGTGAATTAGCTTAGGTTGGATTCCAGTCTAACACAACTGTGTCAATGTAAGTATATTTATTGACTTATTTTATTACAACTACATGTTTCGGCCTTTATAGGCCATCTTCAGGTTGTCTTACGAGATGCCGATTTGTTTTCAATGTTTTGAAGAATGTCAGCAGAAATGTTCATTTCAATTTCCTTTTGTTCAAGAGTGAGGAGTCTCGGCACCATCTTCGAACACACTTTTTCATGTTGAAATTGTTATGTAAAATCTGTCAAACAGTTTCCTTGTCAATGTTAATTAACTCAGCACTGCTCGAATGCTCAGGCGACGATTTTGTCGAACAATTTCACCGACTTTTTCGATGTTGGCATCTGTTTTAGATGTGCTGGGACGACCGGGGCGCTGATCGGCTCTGATCTCTTCCCTTCCCTCTTTAAACCTTTTAAACCATCCGAAAACTTCAGTGCGAGATAGAAACTCATCACCATAAACTTTCTTCAACAAATCTTACGTTTCTGTAGCGGAGTTTCCAAGTTTCACACAGAATTTCACATTGACGCTTTGCTCCACGTTAACACTTAACATGAATCCGACGGAGAACAAGAACACGATCCACTTCAAGCAAAGGCTACAGCCAAACTGTTTGCCGCACGACCTTGAAATTGTAACCGTGAATGGAGGGGAGAGCACAAGCCAATACCACACACCGTTCGCTGCTGCCAAGTTTACAGGGAAGCGGAAAAAATTAAGTCCGGTTATTTTATAGCCACACCACGTACGTGTGATTTCAATACAGCATCAAGTCTTAAACGTTGCAAATGTCCACTGAGGTAAGCTGCACAGGGTTTTACACAGTTTTACCCTGGGCATTCTGAGCGGAACAAACAAAAACGTGCGCGCGCGCGCACACACACACACACACTCGTCTTTATAAGATGTGAAAGTATGTACATGTGCTAGACCGTTTCAACATTACTGACATCTGCTGTGCACTACGTCCAACCGCTCACAAACAACATACATGAAGGTCCTTTAGGCTTCCTTGTTTATCTTAACTATCTACCATATTTTATTACAACAGCCAGTGCCGGGTTTTCAGCGGCCATAAAATATTTCGTGATATCTTATAATCTACTTAGTAATTTATAATTTATATTATTCAATGGTACATTTATACAGACTCATTAAACAGTCGCTTCTGGGAAACAACAATGGCAGACTTTCCCTGTCGAGCTGTTTCACTGCACAATTCTGGGCTACTGAAAATGATTCATCGTTGTTCAGTAAGCACCTCTAATGATTTAAATGAAAACAAACGAAATCTGCCGAATCACAGGCTCCGATAAATCGTGGTAGGTACGGTCGCTGTTGCTCAAAGGGACTCGTTCAATAAATCTATGCGGCCCGGAGCTCACAGCCTGCATTGTCGTTAGTGCACAAACAGTGCTCAAACACTACATCAGGCAACAAAGCAAACAAAAACATCACAATGCGGCTAGAGGCAGCATGACGTCAGACGACTTTGTAGATTATTCAGCAGTCTGTATAACCGACGACAGAATTTCATTCATCCGTATGCAGCATCTCGAGAACCCCGAGCCGGTTGTAATGAAACCTGACTTTGGGGAGTGTTTCTAAATTTTGAGAAGTGTTTCTGAACTTTTGGGAGTGTTCCTAAATTTGAGAAGTGTTTCTGAACTTTGGGGAGTGTTCCTAAATTTTGAGAAGTTTTTCTGAACTTTGGGGAGCGTTCCTAAATTTTGAGAAGTGTTTCTAAACTTTGGTGAGTGTTCCTAAATTTTGAGAAGTGTTTCTGAACTTTGGGAAGTGTTCCTAAATCTTGTGAAGTGTTTCTGAACTTTGGGAAGTGTTCCTAAATTTTGAGAAGTGTTTCTGAACTTTGGGGAGTATTCCTAAATTTTGAGAAGTTTTTCTGAACTTTGGAGAGCGTTCCTGAATTTTGAAAAGCGTTTCTAAATTTTAAAGAGTGTTCCTAAATTTTGAGAAGTGTTTCTAAACTTTGTGGAGCGTTCCTAAATTTTGAGAATTGTTTCTAAACTTTGTGGAGCGTTCCTAAAGTTTGAGAATTGTTTCTGAACTTTGGGGAGCGTTCCTAAATTTTGAGAAGTGTTTCTAAACTCTGAGGTGCGTTCCTAAATTTTGAGAAGTGTTTCTAAACTTTGAGGTGCGTTCCTAAATTTTGAGAAGTGTTTCTAAACTTTGTGGAGCGTTACTAAATTTTTAGAAGTGTTTCTAAACTTGGTGGAGCGTTACTATCTTTTGAGAATTATTTCTGAACTTTGGGGAACGTTCCTAAATTTTGAGAATTGTTTCTAAACTTTGTGGAGCGTTCCTAAATTTTGAGAATTGTTTCTGAACTTTGGGGAGTGTTCCTAAATTTTGAGAAGTGTTTCTAAACTTTGGGGGGTGTTCCTAAATTTTGAGAAGTGTTCCTAAACTTAGGGGAGTAATCCTAAATTTTGGTAAGTGTTCCTAAACTTTGGGGAGTGTTCCTAAATTTTGAGAAGTGTTCCTAAACTTTGGGGAGAGTTCCTACATTTCGAGAGGTGTTTCTAAACTTTGGGGAGTGTTCCTAAATTTTGAGAGTTGTTTCTAAACTTTGGGGACCTTCCAAAATTTTGAGAAGAATTTCTAAACTTTGGGGAGTGTTCTTAAACTTGAGGCGAAAGGTAAACCAATCCCTCTACAGGACTGGACAGGCCCTGAGGGCTCTAGGAGTGTGAGGTTCCCAGAATTTCTAGACAATCGGCAATGAAGGTGGCAAAGTTGCCAACCCTACGCAGCGATCGCATTTACCCACCAAGAAGTATCCCTGTTACTCATTTCCGTTAGAGACCAAGTCGACCCCATGGCCATAGTGCGATCGGAAGGATTATGTCAATGAAAGAACACGACCTTCCAGCTGTTAGAGCAGTGCCTCAATCAACTGCGTCAACGCGAGCCTCCTTAAATTTGACGAGTGTTGCCAAATTTTGTGGATACATACCATTATATCTAGTGATAGTAACAATGGACAAATGTATGATTTTCTTCGAGCCTCTACAGCCTAACATGCTACACATGTCAGAGTGCAGAAACGTGGAAACTTGGGAGAGAGGCTCTTGAGAGCAGGCAAATACCCACACACACTCTGTGATCAAAACACTTGTGCCCGAAAGTCTTGTGTTTGTCGGTGTTGGACCGACCGCAGGCAGGCAGTTTGTATATCCAAAGAGAACGTCACAAGATAGGTCTTTGTGTTATGCTATAACTACATTTCCTGCCTGACCCAGTTCTGGAACTTCTGCTTATACCTTCGTACTTAACTTGTGTTTTGAGGACCAACACAGAACCCCTCAGCAGGACTGCCGATGTCCCTGCCGATGCACGAACGGGAACCTGTCGAAGGCAAGTCCTGGCATTTATCTAAACTCCGAGACAGTCTGGTGCCAAGCGGAGCGACGGAGCAGTGCGAGGGCCCCGCTGGGTCTGGAGTGACCGACGGCAAACAACGGCCCTCGCTCGACAGGGGCATTTAATTAAACCGCCAATGAAATATCACCGACGTGCAATAATAAGCAAGCAGCATAGCACAGCGGGTGTTGCAGTACCAGGGGCGCGAGGTAGAGTGAGTGCGGCGGGTTGCGACACAACTTCCTCTATTCGCTTTGATATGACACACACACACACACACACACACACATACACACACACACACGTCTCATTTCTGCTGCCTCCAGTCAAGACCAGATCTCCATTAAGATGCCAAGTCCACGGAATGACAACTCTCCTTACTTTGTCTCCGTTACCGTTCGTTAACTCGTCACACAATGCCAACCGCATCGCTATGCTGCTGCTTGGTACGTCTCATTTTGACAAGAACCTTCAGTAGTCGGTACTGCAGTCAACCCCTTTGTAATCATGTCATAACTGAATTGTTCTACTGTTAATGCTCTAAAGCACGGTAACTATATGCACCACCTGCTTTAACACTCAAAGGCAGTCGGTAAGTTGCAATATTTCTCTTGCTACCGAATCAAGCCTTTATGTGTCGTTGTTGCGGATTGGTTATGACGTCACAGACACACATACACCCATCCTCGGACGCATTCAGTAGATATTACGTGGGCAGGACGTACCGTCAGGCGACCTGGTGTTGTTATTGTCCTTAGAGATTACATTTCTGAATACTTCACAGAAAAACACTGAGCGTCTGAACACTGCAAGAACAGAATTACAGTCGAACCTCCAGATATATAAGCGTCAAGATTTACAATCGCTATCTCCTAAACGTCGGTAGTCGACATTTACAATCGATTATGTTGATGCGCAACTGTTTCTTCGGCCTCATATCTTACTTCATAGAAAACACTGTCTCAACAGCAAAGCGCAAAAATGACAAGCCGTTACCAATGTGTACGACGTCATGTGAACTGCCTTATTCTGTCGATTTGAACGAACATTGGAGTAAGGCGACAAATTTTAGAAACCCCCCCCCCCCTCCACCGAAATTCGGCAGAAATCCTTACGGTAGGAGTCTCTGTGTTCCACACGGACAGACAGACAGACAGACATGGCGCAGGAAAGGTCGCTTTTCTCCGCTGTCTTGTGGGATCGCCCTAAAAGGACGAATGCTGAAGAAGCGCGGATATCAGCTCTTTATATATTCTCAAAAGAAGGGTTTGGCAATATTGTAACTGATTGGCCTGAAGAAAACTTGTTGGGAAAAGAGAAGTGCACTTGCCGGTAAGCAGCATTTAATTTCTGTAAGTTAAGAAGTAAGGATATTTTAAATTCAAAGCTTCTTAATCCTTTATAAGCTAAGATTAATCTGAATCATACATAAAGATCCAGTCCGTACTGCGCATTAAACACACTCCTTATTGGTTATAAAAACCAGTCAGTTAATGCTGTGCAAGGGAATAATCGCTGCTTGTTCTCAGATCCACATAAAACACATAAATACACTATGTGGGCAGAACGTAGAAATCTTGAATGTTAAACTGGTGGTATATACAGTGACCACTGGGCTTTAAAGGGTTAAATCTCGAAAACCAGTCAGTTAATGTTGTGCAAGGAAATAATCGCTGCTTGTTCTCAGATCCACATAAAACACATAAATACACCATGTGGGCAGAACGTAGAATTCTTGAATGTTAAACTGGTGGTATATACAGTGACCACTGGGCTTTAAATTTTAAATCTCGGTTATAAAAACCAGTCAGTTAATGCTGTACAGGGAAATAATCGCTGTTTGTTCTCAGATCCGCACAAAACACATAAATATGCTGTGTGGGCAGAACGTAGAATTCTTTAATGTTAAACTGGTGGTACATACAGTGACCACTGGGCTTTAAAGGGTTAAATCTCTGTTGTACAAACCAGTCAGTTAATGCTGTACAGGGAAATAATCGCTGTTTGTTCTCAGATCCACACAAAACACATAAATACACTGTGTGGGCAGACGTTGGTTTGTTGAATTTTAAATCTGGTGGGCTTGGAAGGTTTAGTTTTCGGTAAGGTGTCAGACAGATGCACAGGGAGCTAAAACCGAAGGACCCGGAAGTCCTAAGGCCTGATCTTCAAACTCGATGGCAACAAATCTCGCCTGAGGATTTTCACGTGTTTCCTCAGTTCCTCCAGGCAAGTGGTGTGACAGAACGTCACACTACGTCACGACCGCCTCCTCCCACATCCCTACCAATTCACTCTTCACCAACTGTCACACAGCCGGAACAGCACAATGACAACAATGTGAACAGGCAGGGACATTGTGCACATAGCGCTGTAAAGCGAAACGTACAAAATATTTAATGGGCCAGCAAATTTGGCAAACATGAACACAAATATAACAGCATGCCACACAAGGCAATTCTGGAATGGGGTAATATATACAGGCATAACGCAACACTGTGGTGCGTTCGCGTAATGTTTATACCTCCTCGCATATCCCAGCAACATAATTCCATTTCACCCGAAGGCAGAGCTTTTATGGTTATTTAATGTCGCCGGTAACACCAAAAAGTTCTTGGTTGTCATGGAAATGGCCCGATACTTTTGTCCGATCCTAAACAAATATAAAGTTTCTTGACAAATTTTAATAGAAGTCCCTAAATCAAATTACAAGGAAATCCTTTCAGTAGGAGCCGAACTGACACATACGACAGATGGACGGGCGAACATGACGAAGCAAACAGGTCATATTTGGGACTATTCAAACGCGCTTAAAGGGGCAAGTAAAGGCCAACCTAATTTTGTAACATTTCGCTTAAAAAGACAAAATGTCAAGATGTTGTGTTTGTTTTCCACAGTTCGTTCAAACACTTCTCCACAGGTGGCTCTAGCGATGTTTCCATAGTACAGAACTTTTGAAACTAACTGTAGAACACATCAAATATGGCAGCGAAATTACAGTGTTTTACAGCGAAATTGAAAATTGAGTAAAATATAAAAATTTTCCAAAATTTAAACACTTATTAAGAAAAACATAACAAATACGTTTGACCCAGAAACGAAAAATTAAAGTTTAGAAAACCCGCGACGTTTATTCTGTGTTCAGAAGCACCCCAGAGCACGTCATGTGTACATATGCCAGGTGTTGCTTCTTGTGTCCACCAATATCTCTGCTCCTCATTCCGTTACCACGTGTCCATAGATCACGTGGCAAAGTACAGCATGACAGCGAGTAACTGCGACAACTAAACTTGAATTGGCAACAACGTAGGACATTCGGAAGTAGGCGCATGCGAGATGCGGAGGGTGATTACTTTGAGAAAGTAACACTTATTGCACACTACGCATGTGCAACAGGACTGTCTATGAACTAAGTCCTTACTATGACAGTGAGATATTCACACTGTGAGAGCCACTGTTGTACGTTCAACACTCGCACAAAGAACGCTCCGTGATCACATCTAGGATACTTGACTGCCGTATTACAGATCTTCCGCTGTTCGATCTTTGTATCTGTAGCGAGTAGCAGGATCACGAAACGCTGAAGAGCCACTGAAGATACAGCAGGAACTGCAGTAATAGTCATCAGTTTGAATGGCATCTAACAACCGGCTGCAGAAAGACTGGCATCGTCTTGCAAAACAAACAACTTGGAATCAGCTTACAAAGAGCGGAATATTTCGAACAATAAATTACACTTTGCGAATAAAGGGAACCGACGTCCAGTTTCACCCTACACCTTAGATGATAAAGCGTGTAGTCGGTACAGTCCGCGCTTACAACAGCTAGCTACATGGCGTCGTATGCTGCTCGATATGCCGTGAAGCTCCACGCACCCACATAATTTTTATCTCAAAATACGCGTGAAATAAGAAACTTGCTACGAAGGACATAGAAAAACCGAGACAAGCCGGAGAAGGGTCCGGTGCTACAGCCAGGTTTGGTTGGCGGACAAAGAACAGAAGTTGTGATTCCTGACTGTGCAGCCTTAAAGGGAGTTTTGTGTGTGCTATGGAGTGAGCGAGCTAGAGAGGTGAGTTAAGTCTGTTGAACAATTCTCTTCTGTGCGAGCGTGGGGTAAAATGTGAAGGTGTGCATGGCCATACGGCGAGATTATAGGTACAGCTCCACTTATTCTTAATATCAACACTAAACTCACGCCAATGCCGCTGTACCTCTGGGGACAGATCACGATACCAGTTGAAAAAGAGGCTGAAGGGATCCCAGAGACCGTGTGGACGTTTCGGACAGGACTGACAACTCTTGCGCCTAGTGAAAACCAACCTAGCCTCGGGGCTGTCCAGCCCCGAACCTAATTCGGAGTGTGGGATAGCTCAGTAGACCCGTAGTAACTGGGCTACAGGCCGGCCGACCGAGGAATCGGGGTTCATTTCTGGCAAGGGTAAAAACACTCCTTTGTGCAGCTCCCAAAATGGCTCTGGGACTAACCCAGCTCCCTGTTCAATGGAAGCTGGGGTGTACCTCTGGGCAAAGAGGTCGTAGCGTGAGGCTAAAATTAACCTTATCTAAAGTCAACGTTAAAAAGACAGTGCAGCGAAAATTTAACTTCGCCACACCTTGTCGTGGCGTTTTATTGTGTTAGTCAGCTGCGCTGACAATTGACAAGACTTTATAGTGTCGGTGATAGATAAAGATGAGGATGGAGCTTTGGCATGGTGACACTGGAATGAAAATCTCCCTCGGTGCGACTTGGTCCACCACAACGCCCACTCAGACGGGCGGGAGTTGAACCCGCTTATCTGCAGTACAAGGGCGAAAGTTACAATTTTGTTATTCAGAAAATAGAGGAACAAGTTTCACTGTACCTCTACGACACACAAAGCCGCTAAGACGATAAGCAAGCACACCTTCCGTTGTTCCTTGCACTGATTGTCCTAAGACGGCTCCCGCATGTCACACGAATTCATTATGCTAGGTTTGAGGTTCTAACAGCCGTACTGCTGAAGACGCTGGTTTGGTAGTTTCCGGGGTTTCGAAGGTCCTTAGTGACTTCATCTTGAGGGTCAAGAGCTGAGATTATTTGGCCACAAACTGAAGGGGCAAACACACCCACAAGGCGCCACTTCTCAGGAGACCGGAAACTGCAACTTTCGCCACTCCCGCCGTTTCTTGACAAAGTCTATCACGAAACAATTCCACATACCCTGAGTTACCCGATGGTGTGTGTGGTGTTGCACTCAATCAACTGGTCAAGCAATTCGCCGATTTTCACAAAACTTGTTACGAATTTCGCAGGACTGCCAAAGTCGAAGTTTTACACTGCCTTCCACACATACGGTCATCATTTTCCTGGCAACTATCGGTTGTCACTTCCTGTCGGTTCGCTTACCGTGTTAATGAAGTAAACTCGGCCGAAAGCCCACGCGCAGCAGATTAACGGCGGGGAGGGACAAACGAAGTTGTCAGATAAAATAATGACTCTGCACCAGGTACCAGGAGGGGGAGATTGGTGCGGCCGCCCCCGAGCAGCGGAGTCCAAGGGGCGGCAAATTTGGCAGAAAAATACTTTACATAAAAAATGTTTTAAGCAATCTGTATGTTTTAAATTACTGAGCCAAATAAAAGGAAATTCGATAAACAGTTGTACTTTTTAAAGCTCACAATTTCTGTTAGAGGCGGATATTGTCATTACTGGCCCCAGGCGTCAAAAACTCGCTGCGTCATGGCTCTGCGCAATAGAAACCAGGCGTCGCGCGTTTCGCTTGGGTGTCTTCCTTGTATTGTTGTCATCTGATTACTGACGCCGACCACATACAAACCGGCACCCTCAGTGTTGTGGGGTCCACTGAGGTCCCCACCCCCCCAAATGTTGTCACTTTAACAGCACAGCCAAACTTACCGCCTAGCAGCGAAGGGTAGATGAAGAAAGAAGGCTCCTGAACCCAGGACACTACACGTATCAGGTCCTTGACGAAACTTGGCACGACACAACGCAGCACGGCAGTGCACCCTCGAGAGGCACCCAGCACTTCCACCTCGACTTTGTAGGCCTGCGCGACCACTGGAAGACAACAAAGGCGTGTCAGTACTTAGAGTATTAATGAACTGTGAAGGATAGGCAAGTTACAGAAAGGTTGTATGATTCACACCAGATCATCTTCTGTCCAAAATTCCGCGACTTTGTTTGGCCACTGTCAGGGAGATTTTAGAAGAATTGTATATTAAGTATGAAGGTTATTCCAGTATACTCGTATTTATAATAAACAGCTACTCTCTCTCCTCCTCTGTCACAATATACGTATATACACATATTTATGTATGCATGTACGTACGTATATATGTATATAGGTATTTTTATTTATTTATTGCATACTCCATTACTTGGAGTAATACTACATGCCTTATTGTAATATTTACAAATACAATATTTAGAGATAGTTACATTGATTGTTTCATACTATGAAGTTAGCTTAATCTACGTGGTATGATGGATTGAACACTTCGTTAAGTATATCAAAAGAAATTTCGTTAGTAAATTTAACAAATATTTTAAAATGTTTCCTTATTAATTTATTTCTACTTACTGGCCAAACGTTTGTCCTTAGTACTGTTCAAGTTGAGCTGTCTCTTTCCTTATTAAGCAGCTCACATTCGAATAACAAGTGATCTATTGTTTATCCTTGGTGCCACAAGGTCACGTTGGTGTTTCAATTATTTTAAATAGATGCAAGTAGGAGTATGACCTTATATTGTCGTGCCCCGTTACAATAGTTGTGAAGTTATGGGTAACGTTTATTTTCATATTTAACCTATCAGCAACCACCGGGAAGTAATCTTTTGTGATTTCTCCCTTTGCTGTTTGGTCCCATTCCCTTTGCCACTTCTCAACACTTATCTCACCAAGTTCACTTATCACTACACTTTTTGGAACTTTCTTATAGGATTCTTTGATGTCCAGGTTTGTCGCTGCCTCCTTTGCGAGTGTGTCTGCTAGCTCATTTCCCTGGATCCCGACGTGAGCCTTGACCTAGCTGAATTGAATTTTCCAGCTTGTTTTTCCTATCTCTGTAAATTTCTTTCTTATATCTTCAATGAGGAATGTGTGGGTGTTACTATTTTTGAGCGAGTCCAATGTCATTCGACTGTCCGTTTATATGGTGGCCGTCTTGTCTTCTGTTTGTAGCTTTTCTGTATACTCTAATGCTCTCACTCGCTAGTTGCTCGGCTTGATTATTGGTGCATTTTTCCACCAAGGCTCCTTACTCGTTCAATCATCAGCTGACGACGCTGTACAAACTCATCAAATGACAACATCAATTAACAGTAAGTTACGTTTAAACGAACAGCATAAGAAGATTGTAGCAATTGAAATACGAACTTAAATACCGGCCACATCATAAGGTTTGTCATCCCCGTTGTGTTAACAATAAATTAGGTTGGAGTTTGTGTATACTTGTCATACACAACTGTAAGGTGGTAAATGTGTGATTTATTATATTAAGATCAACTACATGTTTCGGCCCTTTTCATTGGCCATCTTTAGGTTGATATTTGAAAACACTTATTAAACAGTTATACTAGGCTTATGTGAGTTTTGTGCAGTGTGGAAGTAATGCGTGGGGGGTGGGAACGAGATCTCGCATGTTGTGTCGTTCCCACCCCCCCCCCCCACCCCCCCCCCCCCCCCCCACCCCCCCCCCCCCCCCCCCCCCCCCAACCCCACCCTCCCACACCACACCCCCCACAACCCACACCACACCCATTTCCTTCCCCCCACACCCCCCCCCCCCACAGCACAAAAAAACAAGCACCAAACAACAAAA
>Ga0123357_10010041_pt1 | contig 12003 bp, 9 predicted proteins | sample TergutEmb28metaG_FD_89873 | JGI IMG/M metagenome (GOLD analysis project Ga0123357, IMG submission 89873) | Embiratermes neotenicus P4 segment gut microbial communities from Petit-Saut dam, French Guiana - Emb289 P4 | ecosystem: Host-associated > Arthropoda: Insects > Digestive system > Gut ...
TAGTAGTAGTAGTAGTAGTAGTAGTAGTAGTAGTAGTAGTAGTAGTAGTAGTTGGGTGGTGGTAGTGCTAGTTGTGTTGTGGTAGTAGTGGAAGTAGTATTAATACTACTATTAGTATTAGTAGTAGCAGTAGTGTGGTGATTGTAGTAATAATATGTGTATTAATAGTGTGGTGTTGGTAGTAATAGCATTAGTGTGGTGGTATTAGTAATAATTACAGCATCAGTAGTAGTAGTAGTAGTAATTAGTGTGGTGTTTGTAGTAGTAGTAGTATTAGTAGGATTAGTATTGTGGTAGTAGTTGTTTGGTGACAGTTGTATTAGTAGTAGCAATATTAGTATTAGTAATGGTGTGGTGGTAGTGTAAATTTTATTAGTAAAATAATATCAGTGTGGTGGTAGTAGTTAATTTAGTGTGGTGGTGGTAGTTTTAGGTGTAATAATAGTAGTAGTGTAGTAATAGTGTGGTGGTGGAAGTAGCAGTAGTGTGGTTGTTGTAGTAATAGTAGTGTTGTGGTAGTAATAGTAATAGTTGTATTATGGTGGTAGTGGTGGAGGTAGTAGTAGAAATAATAATAGTAGTAGTAGGACTAGTAGTAGTAGTAGCATTTTTGTGGTGGTAGTTGTAGTAATAATAATAATAATAACAATAATATGAATGTGTTGTTTGTAGTAGTATAAATAGAAGTGTGGTGGTATTAAGAGTAGTAGTAGTTTGGTGTTAATAGTAGTAGTAATAGTATTAGTGTGGTGGTGGTAGTACTAGTATTAGTAGTGTGGTGGTACTATTAATAATAATAATAATAATAATAATGATTTTAGTTTTAGTAGTAGTAGTAGTAGTAGTGGTAGTAGTAGTAGTAGTAGTATTTGTTTTGTGGTGGTGGTAGTAGTAATAATAGTAGTTGTAGTGTGTTGGTGGTGGTAGTAGTAATTGTAGTACTGTGTTGGAGGTATTAATACTAGTAGTAGTGTTGTGGTAGTAGTAATAGTAATAGTAGTAGCGTGTTGGTGGTAGTAATAGTAGTAGTTTTGTGGTGGTTGTAGTAGTGTGGTGGTGATAGTAGTAGTGTGTTGGTTGTAGTAATATTAGTTTTAGTTTGGTGGTAGTTGTAGTAGTAGTAGTAGTAGTAGTGTGGTGGTGGTAGTAGTAGTAATAGTAGTAGTGTTTTGGTAGTAGTAGTAGTAGTAGTAGTAGTAGTAGTAGCAGTGTGATGTTGGTGGTAGTAGTAGTAATAGTGATAGTAGTAGTAGTAGTAGTAGTAGTAATAGTAGTAGTAGTAGTAGTAGCAATAGTAGTAGTAGTGTGGTGGTGGTAATATTAATAACAGTAGTAGGTGTTGGTGGTAATATTAGTAGTATTTGTGCCGTGGTAGTAGTCGTAAAATTAATAGTATTAATAGTGTGATGTTGGTGTTGGTAGCAATATTTGTAGTATTGTGGTGATAATAATATTAGTAGTATTGTGGTGGTAGTAGTAATATTAGTAGTAGTATTAGTAGTAGTAGTACTAGTAGTAGTAGTAGTTGTCATAGAAGTAGCGTGGTGTGCAAAGTAATTGGGACGAAGCTCATAATATAGCAGTTTTTCTTCGTTTATTAAAATACATAGAATTATATATATACATATATATATATATTAGTAATTAATATGACCAACCTTGCCTGCAGTAACTTGTACATGATCCGAAACGATATAACAAATTTCTCACACTTTTTTTTTTCATAGGCTTGAAAACACCCCTATGTTACAGAGAATCTGTTCTTTGATACCACTTTACATTTTTCCAAGCCTACCCTTCGCTATACCTCCTAACTTCACAATGGAGTTTAAATCAGGGCATTTCCCAGGCCACTGGGGCTTATTTATTTTCTAGTTCTTCCATCTCTTTCCTCATTTTACTTGAAGTATGACAAGGAGCACTGTCATGCCGGAAAATTCCATCACCGTTTGAGAATTTCTTGTGCGTAGCTGGAACAAATCTGCGTTTTATAACAGCGCTTTATTTTTCTGAATTATCATTCCTTCAACGTGAACGAGGCTTCCAGTTTCTGTAGCGGTAAAATATTCCCGAAACTTCTTTAAGGGGGATGATTTACTGCTTTTAAAGGAAGTAGATCTTAGAAGTTCAGCTTGAGTCCTCCGTACAATAGGTTTCTGTACACTTGGACAAAAATGGTATTCATCAGCAACCACAAACTTTTTACAGTCATCATTGGTTTATTTCTTTTATTTGTTAGTCCATTGCAATCGAGTTCTCATCATTTTAGTTGTAATGAGCTGCTTCTTCTCGGTCTTGTTCTTCGCACTTTAGAAGTCTGTGCTGCGCCGCTAAAGAACCAACCACTACACCACCCCTCCCGTTTTGTCTGAGCAAATAACACGTTTTCTAATCAACAGTTTGTCACTTCGGGGCGTTGTTTTACGTGTTCGTCCACATGTTCCCTTTCCATTTTAGCGACCCGGTTTCGCTTTGAGTTTGAAGCAGCTTTGCAACACAAGATATGCCGACTCAGCAGAAATATCATGAACAGTCACTTGTGTTTGCTCTGTAAGAACATAATTGTAGCTCTTTTCCTGTGTGTAATATCCATATTCAAGACAGAAGAAAATACAATTTAACATAAAGTGGGAAAGCAGAATAATGTTCATTTGGCAAACTCTGGCGCTAACTTGATATATGTAAACTGATATATGTAAACTGATATATATAAAAACTGATATATGTAAACTGATATATGTAAATTGATATATGTAAACTGATATATGTAAATTGATATATGTAAACTGATATATGTAAATTGATATATGTAAACTGATATATGTAAACTCGTCAGCAGGCGGCAGAAGCAGCAAAAGTCTGTTTTATCTGTTCAAGGCAATTCTCTGTGTCATTAAAAAAAACGCCAAATTACAAAATGTTGTACTCAATTAATTTGCACACCACATTAGTAGTAGTAGTAGTAGTAGTAGTAGTTGCAGAGACAAGTTTAGAGGCCAATTTGTAATTCCAATAATCACATTTCACGTTTTTATAGTACTGGATTTTCTATAAAACTATCGTTATTCGAGATTATGAATAATTATCATAGTTATGTACAGTCTTCTTCTTTTCCTCTGAACTTTGACTTTTTGTTGTAATGTCTTTCCCCTTTCTTTTGTAGCCCTGAATTTGTTGTTGTCTTAATTCTCTTTTTTGTTGTCTTCTAAACTTGCTCTGTCTTTTGTTTGGCTGTTAGGAGTTGAGACAAATGTTAAAAATTAATTATTATTACTATTATTCCTATTATTTTTATTAGTCCTATAATTCATGGTTTATTTAACGACACTCTGTGCAACTCAGGCTATATCACGCGGATCTCCAGGATCATAAGTAAACAATGTATTAAAAAGTCTGAGAACTGAATCAGTCAAGGTACAATTTGAGGTGATATTGCGGAATTTGCTTTGAGTACTGAAAGAAAATCACAGAAACTTACTTTAATACAGCCTATCTCGGTTCAGGCATTTCAACTTGGGACCTCCAAAACGCAAGGAAGGAATACCACCCATTCGATTAACACATTATTTGACGACTAAAATATTTCATGTTTGTTAAATTTGTGTTAAAACCTTATAGTAATTTCCTACTTTTTGTCTTTTATATCACCTAGGTAATGGCAAGGCCTGCTAACTGAAAAAGACTTTCTAAGCGGAACCATTATTCCTGTTCCTGTGTGCGTTAGATATGGTGTGTTTTGATCCTAGGGCATTATTTCCCGTTCCAGAATATCGCTGTAGGAGGTGACGTCCTGCTCAGCGTAATAATCCTACAAATAACAAGAACGGCACATCATCGTCTTCTATATTGCCTACAACGCCTTACAATTTGTGCCTAAGACCCACCGACTCTCCATTGCAGATGACAGTAATTTAAGTGGTCCTCTAGAGGGCCATGTCAGAGGATATAGAGTCTCAGTAGATTAAATGAAATTAAGTAGTCATAAATAATACACAGGTATAAACGCAAACACTTCGAGCATATTTTGAAACCACATAATCAGTTTTCTGCGAAAGAATCTTTCTTGAGAGTAGAAGGTTTATAAACTTTATTGTACATTCAAGTTCTACACAACTTCCGAAACGTCATTATTTACCACTTGGCTTCATGCCTGAGAATATTTTATTCTTCGTGCCCAGGTCCGTTCCATGTCTCAGGCACTTAGCCGTTCGAGTCCAGGCTTCGATCCCAGGTAAGCGCATGCATTGTTAGTTTTGGACGCAGTGTCAGTAGAACAGGGTTTTCTTCTGTCAGTATGATTCCACAAGTGTTCCGTATTTATAGAACCAACTGTCACCCACGCTGTATAATGATATCAATTGACAGCGTCTTTAAATAGCACACTATGTCTCCACTGTAAAGAGCAGTCAGTTAATGACGTTTACGGAAAAAATTGCTGTTTATTTTGAAAATAATTTTTTTAGTCTGGACCCTTCTGCCTACTTAGATAGATACATTTGTTAACTGCAGTTGGGTTGACACCCGGTGGCAGTAATACGGTACACATTTAAACACAAACAATACACAGAACAATGCAATTAATTTGTGAAGAGTGCGGGCCGTGCATCGTCTTTGCGAGTTATACCCTGATATTTGCCTTACAACTGAGGAAAAAGCACGGAAAAACCTCAGTCAGGGTAGCCGAAGAGTGCCATTTGGCAAGATGAAAACAATTGTAGGTGTTGAAGGTGATTGTTATAAGTACCTGATCACAATGACAAAACACAAATTCGGTAGCGTGATTTTAGGCTTCCCCCGCAAAGTAGATGAGATCTGCGCTCTACTGGGATATTTCGGGACAGCCCGTCAGTCCCATCTTCAAGGGTCTTGGATTTCTTGCCCTTTGATGATGGGACCGATATGTTGTCCCAAAACATCGGTAAGGAATTGCCACTATACTCTGCGTAATATCCCAGTAGAACGACCGTCGAAGAGGAATCTACCAGCAAAACCCACAATTTAACAACGAAAAAAATATCCACGCTCCTGGCGGGATGTGAACCCACAATCCCAGCAATAAAACGGCCTCATACCTACGCCGTAAACCGGGCGGCTACCGGGATTGGTCTATTTTGTGAATCATACGAAATTCCAATATGCCTGTGTTGGCAACATGCCTTTCTATAATATTAAAGCAGTTCGTACACACTGTTAAATCTGTGTTGTAGCGGTTTACTTCTCTCCGTGGTTTTCTCGAGTTACCATAAATGCTGAATATTTGAAATTCAAAATTTTTTTTCTTGTCTTTCAACTTCATATTCTTGACCGAATTTCGTAAAGAAGGAAAGACTCATTTAGGACACTTGCCCAAATTTCTCTTCTGCGCTGTAGCAGGATGAACTTTTTCCTCTTGCCGTCTGTACCCCTCGGATATTAAACTTAATTCATCATATGATGTATTTTTCTCCTTGGTCCCTTTTGAAAATACAAGCAAGTTAACCGAATTGAAATTCCTGAGCTCAATGTTTAATATACTGCGTGGCACACATGACATGTTTTTGCATATTTCAGAGCTTTTTGCTAACCCGAAATGCATTTACACTTTAGAGAACAGTTTCCCAACTTAATGGATGAAGAAGAGCCATTATTGAGCAACTGGCTGTCGCCGAGATATTCAAGAATTTACCTTCTTTGCATAGAGCCGGAATGAATCATTACTATTGGCTCAAAAGCCAGCCAGCCCTGTCAATTCTGCAATCAGTCTATAAGGAGACCAGGATGCGCACTCCAGAGGCCAGAAATCACCTTTAGATTCCCGGCTGGGGCAAGAAGTTTTTGTCTTCTCCAAAGAATCCAAATCGGTGCTGGGACACACTCAGATTTGTTATTTAAGGGTAATATAAGATGTTCCCCAGGAGTAGAGAAGATGGTGCCTACAGATGACAACCAACATCCTTCTAGTGTCCGGGTTAAGAATGCTTGAACGTATAGCTACTCTTCTGCATCGCCTCCATGACGTGGTGTTTGATACAACAGGGAGGCAACTTCGTCTGGCCCTTAAGCAAACCCTCATATCACAGAATCTTCTGCGGGTAATCATAAATCTGGGCCTAATATCCCTTTTTTCTTTGGCTTAGACCTCATTAGAATACTACAGTACGAGGCCACCTTTAAGACACATTGCGCCACATCCAGGAAGCTGTGCCTTCACTATTCTTATGTCTCGCTTCTTGTGACTTAAGTCAAGACTTGTTGATCGAATATCGACCAGATTTTGAAATCTTATTCTATCGGACCCGAATTATTTTTTAACTGAAAATTGACCCCGTGACCTCCATATACTCTGTATGGTTCTGCAGAAATTCGAAACTTCAAAATGAGTGGCGACATGCCTGACCCAGATGTGGAAAGTGTAATGTAAACAAACAATGGGACCATTAGTAAGAAAAAAGAAACGAAATTTCTCAGTCAGCGTAGAGACTTGGTTAGATGCTGGTCGACAGAGAAATATGGGCTGGATTTCAAGCAGGCGCACGGATTATCCTCTTTTCTTGAGGTCCACTCTGGCTCTGGAATGCAACCAGCCTCATGTTCAGAAGGTACTGAGGATTCTTTCTTCAAGTGTCGCTGACTACCGACCTTCTTCTAGTGTTAACCTTCTAAAGCCTAAGACTTACTTTATGTACCACCAGTCTGAGCATTCAGCAATTCTGTGTTCTGCCCACAATATATTTATGTGTTGTGCGTGGATCTCAGAACAAACAACATTTTTTTCTCTTTACACTATTAACATAACGATGTTTATAACCGTGGCAGAGAGTGTTTACTGCGCAGTATGAACTGGTTCTTTAAAGCAGACGGATAGAGTTTCATTCTTAATGGGTTTAAGGCTGAGAATATTTGGAGTTAAAATTCGCTTTCCACACTGCTCCATAACGTGGCGCTTAATTAACCCAAATTTCACAGAACAGTTAGTGTGTAATATTATTTTGTATCCATCCAACTTAATAATTAGTTGACATGACAAGTATATCGAGCAGTAGACAAACAGCACATTACGGTGTAACATGATCTCTGCCACATGACTGAGTGCCATTAATGGTGAATACTGCGTCGAAATTCCTTTAGAGCTACACGCGTGCATTAAAATTCTGCGTAACAAACCGAACACTAGGCCCTAATTTACTGAAAAATTTAATTGGGTTTTAGGTGCGTTCGCAAAATTGCGAAAACCGACTGTTAGCTTTGTCATGTTCGCCCGTCTGTCCGTAACTTCAAAATAAACAAATTGGCTTCCACTAAACGGATTTTTGTGAAATTTTATATAGGAATATATTTCGAAAATCTGTCAGAAATACGTAAGTTTCATTAAAATCTGACAAGAATGGTTGATAAGTTACATGAATACGTGTGTACATTTTTAATTGTATCTCGCTGAATTCTTCTAGAATTAAAAATGTTTCAGACATCACAAATATTGCAGAGAAAATTAAAACACTTTATATATTCAGTATCGCTTTCCGAGGTATGAGATAATGTGAAAAAATGTGGTAGAGCCAGACAGACCACAGATGTGCACGCGCATTGCATGCTGGATATCTAAGGCTACAGACACACACTCTCAGAGTATGTAACACTTTTTTCCCCCTTGGCAACAACGATTATTCGAACACGCTTCGGTGGTACGTTTATACGGACATTGCCCCTTGTTGCAGTGCTTCCCTTCATATAGTAAACAAAAGCACAAAAACGTCACAACTGCCACTCATTTCCGGGATTGCAATCGGATGAAACTTGAAACACATGTTAGCTCAGGGAAGACGTGTGACTATATTCAGGAACATGATATCGAAAAGAGGAAGAAGACAGTGACAGAAAGCATTCATGGACAAACGTAAGGTAGTATACCTAAGTTGTATTGAAGGACTGAGTAACACAGAACAAGTCTTAGCCAGGATAATATGTGTCCCGGCCAGGATTCGAACGGGCACTTCGAAGCAAAAGTTACAATCGATGCCACTTCAGGAAATCATCCATATAGTTTTAAATAACTGAGTTCAGACCCGCTAGAGAATTTTAGCTAGAAAACCTGAAGGAAATAAGCCACTGCGAAGACATAGGCGTATGAAGGAGTATAATATTAAAAGTAGTCCTAGAAAAGTAGGGCGTGAGGTTATGGACTGGTTTAACCTTACACAAGGTAGCAGCAAATGGGTAGACAGTTGTGTACAATGTTATTAACTTTTCGGTATCATAAGAATCCTTGAATTTCTCGTCATCTCAGCGAGAATTACTTTTGACAGGATATCCTGGTCTCGTTCATTTAATCGTATACACAAGGTGGTTCAAATATGACCGGGACTGATTACACTTGTTTACACACAAATCAGTCCCGGTCATATTTGAACCACCTTGTATGTACATATATATGATTGAAATATATGTACATGTATTTCAATTTTACATTTAATTGTACATTTATGTGTCGTTCATAATGAAAGAGTAATAGCGTTATATTAGAATTTCAATTTTTTTATTAAATTATGTTAGAAACAAAGGAACGTTAGCTGTGTGAATAATAGTTTTCATACCCGATAAGTTTGACTTAGTTATTTGAAAACTATGGAAAAAGAAACGCAAAAATGGATATTGCGTAAAAATTAATTTACAGCTATTTATTATTTAATGCATTTCCAGGATAGTGAAATTCATTAAAAGAATACTGCCTTATGATATATGAAGTTGTGTAGTGCAGTAGAATTTTACCATCCTTTTGGATGCAACCAGTTGCCTCCGTATTTCTCCCTGTCACCGTCACGACAAATCTCAAATGTATATAACGACTTTTTTTTCAGATTTTCAGGTTCTATACTTTTAAAATCATTTCCTCACCTCACAAAAATAATGTATTCTACTGAAATTCCGCTAAGTTCCATATTATTGTTCTACAAAAAATAGATTCCAAAATGTGCCACTTGGAATTTCGGCAGAGTGATTCATGATTTCATTTCACATCTGCTTTCGACTGCACAAATGTTTGTTTGTTGCGCTGCAAGACAGTAGTGTTTGTTGCGCTGCAAGACAGCAGTGTCTAAACAGGTAAGAGCGCCTATTTTGATGTCGGGTTCATTGCCCTTTAAGCAACACATTTCTGGTACGGTGCGATTAACAAGAAGACATTACCATGACGCACGCTTTCAAGATCTAACTACTAGCTCTTCCTCTTCTTCCGGTAATTATAAGTTATGAAACTACACCCCTAAACAGGCATCCCTTACAAAACTGGCACAGTGCCACGAGTGTTATATAACAGCGCGTATTTCATACAATGAGGCAGATTGGTGCTGAGATCTTTGGGTGGGAAAACAAGTTAGCTTCGGTGATGCTGCGGATGGCACAGAGAAACAGCAGAAATGTTGAGAAAGATTTCTTATCCGTGAATTGGGAAAACGTTTGTGGCGTTCCCTCTTTCATGTTTCTTTCAGATTGTATGTTCGATGTTGTATTTTTTTAAGAACAAGTTTATTGCCTGCAAAGGGTTACATAACGTCAAATTATATTATGATTAAAGAAGAATATATTTGAAAGAATTTTGAAGAAAGCTTGTGTGTCTAATTTAAATTTACTCTTCCGGCATTTTCCTGGAAGAACTGAATAATACCATGAAATACCTCAGTCAAAACAGCCCATCTAGGGGCCGAGATTTTATCCGAGACTTCAAAGATGCAAAGTAAGAGTACTAACCATTTAGCCATGATGATCGATGGGCTATTCAATAGTTAGCATAAAGGGAAAGCAGTTACGTACTGAATGCTGATCAGAAGAAGTCCTGATAAGTAAAGGTAAAGTGATCCCGTTGCAAGCCCGGTGTGGCCCAGAGTGTGGGTAGAGGTATAGCTCTACTCTTCCATGATCGCGGCACTAGAAGGGGGTGTGTGGTCAGCAGCACGCTCTGGCCGCACTTTACCCATTTTACAGGAGGCTGTGTGGGCCCCAGGGCCGGTCTGGACGGGCGAAAAATTTCGTCCTCACCGGGATTCGATCCCGGACCGTCCAGTCCTGACAAGTAACGAATCAGATTTTGTCTCATATACTTGAAAATTAATAATAATAAAAAACGATGGGTTACGAATGAATTTGGCCAAAGAGTCAAAAGGCTTCAGCACATATATCATTGTTAGCGTATTTAATCTTCGGTCTGAAGGAGCAACAGAATATGAATATTGCAAAATTAAAGGCAAATTTCACCCTAGGACAGACCATGAAGGCCCAGATGGGTATAGATTTATAGCTGTACTCTTTTTTTAACCTCGGCTTTAGGTGGGGTGGGTGGTCAACTCTACGCCCGGGCCGCTTTACCCCCAGGAAAGACCCGGCAACAACTTTTGAAGAGGCTTAGTAGACATTAGGGCAGGTCTGGACGGGTGCGGAAAATCTCTCCCCTAACAATATTGATCCCCGGACCGTCCAGCCCGTAGCGATTAGCTATACTGACCCACCTATTAATATTGTAGTCACTTCAACTCTGACGGTAGTGGAAGTGGGTTCCAGAACACTGTGGTAACCACCACCACGGTGCCATTACCCACACAACCACAATCTTCAAATTTACCTGCCTGAACAAGGCAGGAAATTCAATAAAATACTATCGGCCCAGCAGCCTTGTCAGATGGCTGAATGACAAATAAACCGGCCATGCCTGTTCTTGTCATCAGGGAACTATCTCCGAAATCTCTTTGCGTAATAATATGCCTGCCCGTTATAGCTGGTGGCGAGACAATGTACAACGTACGTATAAAATAATATTGTGGCGTTTTCGCTGAACAGCTATCCTAACAACTTGACACCATCTCACCGGAGGAAAACGCTTGCAGGGAAATTTAATATCGCCGGCAACAATACAGTACACTCGGGTCTTCATGTAAAATTCCCGCGATTATTGTCCAATTTCAATCAAAATTGAATATCCAGACAGATGGACGGACAGACGAAACGAAGCTAATAGGCGAAGGCGCCTAAAAATGGCATCTAGGACAGATATCATGATTGTGGTTGTATGGTTTATTGAACCCGAATTCTGTTAAATGTTTAGTAACATTCATGAGAAAAAATGCCACCAATTTCAGAGTATGATCCTCTGAAATGTTGACACCAACCTGGCATACTGCTCCATTTTATAGCCTAAACAACCATAAGCATGCATGTTCATCGCCTGAAAGTCTCTGAGCTGAAAACTGTAAAAGAGGCTGCTTAACCTGCAGACTCAGACGCCACACTTCAACAAAGTCCGCAAATATCTAACAATCGACACAGCCTTATATTTAAGCAGAATTAACTACTTATCAGCATTGCTGCCCCCACCAGATATATTAAATAGTATTTACATGTCCTACATATTTCGGGTCTTCATCCATCTTCAGGAATATCACAACACTTAGATGGAAGTTACTGGATTTATATTAGAAGATTCGAACAAAAATTTTTGTATACGTATGACGTATTAAAGTACGTCAGTTGTGAGAATTCTGTCAATACTCTACTACTGTATACATATAGTTCAAAGTTTTGTTTATAAATTTTTGTTTTATTGTTGTGTTACTCTTAAACAATCGTGTTGAGTTTTAAAATTCCTTTACGACAGTTATCTGGTTATGGGCCATCAAGAACTTACACTGTGTAAGTATTAGACCATTCATAGATGATACATTTTAATATTTTGTTACATAAAGACTTATAACCCATCTTGTAATGTAAACACAGCAGTCTCATTTTGAACGTAACGAAAGTCATGAAGATGGTTTCACAACCGAAAAATATCTTGCACGTAAAAGTATTGTTTAGTTTTATCTGATGGGAAAATATCTAAAATCATTTAAAAGTGGTACAACTGAACGCATGTTAAACCGATGACATTGAGTTAGGATAGATTTATTTCTTATAATCATCTTGAAACTTTTCCCCCCCCCCCCCCTTTTTATTTTTTTTTCCCCCCTCTTCTTTTTCTTCTTTTTAAACCTAAAAAAA
>Ga0123357_10010043_pt1 | contig 12002 bp, 8 predicted proteins | sample TergutEmb28metaG_FD_89873 | JGI IMG/M metagenome (GOLD analysis project Ga0123357, IMG submission 89873) | Embiratermes neotenicus P4 segment gut microbial communities from Petit-Saut dam, French Guiana - Emb289 P4 | ecosystem: Host-associated > Arthropoda: Insects > Digestive system > Gut ...
ACATGATTGTGAGCAAAGTCGGAAAAATACCAAGGCAGATTTTTTCTATGACGGCAAGCATTTCCCTTTTGATAATGATTCATTCGACAGTATAATATCCACACAAGTATTAGAACACGTACCAAACCCAATAGAAGTTTTGAATGAAATGGTTCGTGTATTGAGACAGGGAGGGTATTTGATGATTTCAGTCCCATTTGTCCAGGAAGAACATGAAACGCCCTACGATTTTTATAGATTTTCTCCTTATGCCATACAAAACATGTTAAATAAAACCGGTTTGGAAATTATAGAATATAAAAAATTAACTTGTGGAGTAAAAGCTATAATATCAACAATTACTTTCTATATATATCGAACAACCCGCTGGAAAATTGCGAATTTACTTAGCATGTTTTTTAACGCCTTTGGTATAGTTTTATACAAAATTTTCAAAAAAGAGGGAAATATTTATATAAACAATTTTATCATTGCGCAAAAAGGGAAAAAATGATCAAAAATAAAAAAATATCCATATTAACGTCATTATACAACTGTGAAAACTTTTTGCAGGATTACTTCAATGCGCTTATTAAAATTGAAGGTAAAGAGCAAATTGAAGTTCTTCTTTTGCACAATGCTCCAAAAGAAAAAGAATTAGCAATTATTACACAAAATCTGCCTTTGTTTGATTTTGTTCGCCATATTATTATTCCGGAACGGGAAACGTTGTACCGCACGTGGAATAGAGGAGTCCTATTGTCTGAAGGAGAGTATATTACAGTTTGGAATGTGGACGATGTGCGATTCCCAAGAAGCGTTTTACAGCAAGCGCAGGCTTTGGATGAAAATCCACAGGCGGCTATTGCCTACGGTGATATATGGTTTGCGGATCAATACGGTGTCTGTGGTACGGTAAAAAATAATAGTCCGGTTTATAACTCGGCTACTCAAAAGTGTTTTTTAAAAGAATATCATATTTCATGTTTTCAAATGTGGCGCAAATCAATTCATCAAACTATTGGATACTACGATGAACAGTTGCAATGTATTGCTGATTTTGATTTTCAAATTCGTGCTGCTTTGCATTTCCCGTTTGTAAAAACAGATGAAATATTGGGCATTTATCTTGCAAAAGGAGCCCATAAAATAAGTTTTAATGGACAGCAACTATTGGAATATAATGTTGTTTACACACGATATGGTATTTACCGGAATCTGAATTTCTTTTTATTGCCACAATCAAATCGAAAATACCAATGTAACCGAATGTTATTTTTTAACGAATGGCATGAATTTACGGAAAAAATATCATCAAATATATTCAATATAGTTGGAGGATTAGTCATTGCGACTTTTTCTTCACTGTTTGTATTATTCAAACAAATAGTAAAGAAGCAATTATTAAGAAATAAAATAATAAAAAATCTAAAAATAAATCAACGACAAAAGAAAATTAGAGATTTGGAATGGAGTGTAATTCAAGATGTATTAAAAAAAATCAACGGTAATTTTTTAGATGTTGGAACAGGAACCGGTTATGCGATGTATCAAGCTGAAAAGATGGGATTTAATGTTTATGGAATCGAACCTTACTTGAACGAAGATGGAGTAAGCGATCCGGAATTAGTTCATATTGTTGATAAAATTCAACAAGCGTGTGCAGAAAATATACCGTTTTCCGATCGTTTTTTTCAAATAGTATATGCTTCCCATTCATTAGAACATTTTCAAGATATACATAAAGGTTTAGTTGAAATGAAACGTGTTTTGGATGATGAAGGGTTAGCAATTGTTGTTGTACCTACAGGATTTATGGCTTTTATCAATCTCATAAGTCAATACATTTTTCAAACTCACAGGCGTATTGCTCGATTCTTTTTCAAAGAAACTACATTAAAAAATTTCCGACATATATTTGTCCCAAATGCACATGGAACTCAAAATGTGACCGTTGCAGGCGAGATTATGGATTTCAGAGTAAAAAAATGGGAAAAATTAATTGAAAGTTACTTTAGGGTAGAACAAATTCTTTTACCTTGTTTATATCCTTATCCCGATTTTCCGCAATTCTTTCCCTACATTAGAAATACTAAGGTGTCGAGTAGCGTTATTTTTATCTGTTCTAAAATTTAGAAAACGACCAAATACTATATTTATGGGCATTTTACTCGCTATTTATTTGTATTAAACGAGTTTTCATTTTAGGGCTTGCGCTGGGAAAATATAAAAAAAATTGCTGAAATCAGCACAATCGTTAAAGAGTTAAATGTGAAGATTCCATTGCCGGTTAGGATTATTTATCGGATGAAATTAGGTTTTATCTTACAAAAAATAGTATTTTTGTACTCAATTATAAAAAATACTATTTTTCATTGATGAAGATTATTCATGCGATTTTTTCTTTTAATGTGGGTGGAGCGGAAACCATGCTGGTCGATATTCTTAATCAGCAATGCAAAGAGGCATCTGTGAGTTTAATTATCGTAAATAAAAAATTAAATATTGATTTGCTGAATACAATAGATAAGCGCGTAAAAATCAACTTAATTAATAGGAGGGAAAGCAATAAATTTCAATTGCTATCCACTTTTCTTAAGATAAATCAAATAGTCAGTAAAATAAATCCGGACGTTATCCATTGCCACAATAATAAATTATTCCCGTTTTTTATCACACAACGAAAGAGAACAGTTTTAACGGTTCACGATACCAATTTATCATGCCGGTTTTTAAAATATTACCGACAAATTTTTACTGTTTCCCATGCAGTAAAAGAAGATGTGAAAAAACGAGTGCAAGTGGATGCCCAATTAGTCTATAACGGCATTGCAATAGACGAATATCAACAACGAACGGATTTTATTTCTAAACAATTGTTCAAGGTCGTTCAAATAAGCCGTTTAGATCTAAGGCACAAAGGACAGCATATTGCTATCCAAGCTGTCGCTTATTTAAAAGAAAAATATCCTAAAATGAATTTTTCCTTATTTTTTGTCGGTGATGGAGAAGATAAAGATAAATTGAATGCCTTAGCTGTCGAAAATAAGATAGAAAATAGGATTGTTTTTTTGGGGCAAAAAAGTCGTTCATGGATAAAAGAACATTTGCAGGATTTTGATGTCTTGATACAACCTTCTTTGCATGATGGGTTTGGACTGACTGTTATTGAAGGGTTAGCAGCGGGGCTTCCTGTCATTGCAAGTAATCTCGAAGGTCCCAAAGAAATCCTCGATTTTTTGAATGTCGGTTTAATGGTTGAAGCGGGTAATCCAAACGATTTGGCGGAAAAAATCTACTTAGTTTATCAATCGTATATTTTTAACACTTTGAATTATTATAACTATATCTTAAAAGATATAAATCAGTTAAAAATCTTTAATATTAAAACTACGTCAAAAACATATATTAATAATTATAATTTAATAATATAATGAAAATCAGAAAGATATTGAAGATTGCATTTCGATGAGTAAATAATGATAGAGAGAATCCAAACATAATATAAAAAATGAAAAATATCTTTACTAACGGATTTTATTTTTGCGTGGGAATAATATTTCTTATTCTTGCAAAAATAAAAAACAGGATAATTGGTTATACACCTAAAACATTTTCTATGGCAGAAATAGAAAGGTGTGTTGAATATGATATTCATGTGGCCGACGATTGGCTGAAACGCTTGAAAGAGTATATTCCTGCTTATACAATCCAAAATAAACATATTTTAGAACTTGGACCCGGTTCTGACTTAGGGGTAGGATTATACCTTCTATCTAAATCGGCAAAAAAATATACTGCTGTTGACATTTATGATTTAGCCTCTAATGTTTCACCGGATTTTTACAATTCTTTTTTTACATATTTGCAAGGGAAAGAACACATAAATACAATTTCGTTAGAAGAAGAACTCCGTAAAACTCAGCATAACAATAACGACAAACTAAATTATATCTGTACTCCTGATTTCAATTTTACAGAAGTAATTAGTAGCGACGATAAAGTGGATATTATATTCAGCAATGCAGCTTTTGAGCATTTTTCAAATTTCCAGAAAACAATCCGAGATCTAAATAAGATTGTTTTACCGGGATCAATACTAATTGCATCAGTAGATTTATGCACACATTCGCGGTGGATTAGGGATAAAGACCCGAATAACATTTACAGGTATTCCAATCTGCTTTATAAATTATTTAGCTTTAATAGTTCTCCTAACCGTATAAGACCTTATCAATACAAAGCAGCTTTGGAACAAAATAATTGGGAGAATATTGTCATTCAACCGAAGATGAGCTTAGATAATAAACGGTTGATCTGTTTTCAAGATCATTTGAATAAGAACTTCAAAGATGCAGTTAATCAAATGGATTATTTGTCTATTTGGATATGTGCAACTAAACAATATGAAAAACAATATGAATAGGTTTGTAGCAATAATAAAACGTAAAAATCAGACTGTTGGAATGTCGGATGTTGAAAACGATGTGGAATTATTAGCTGTCGCAGATGACAATCAGCCTGTTTTTAATAAAGAAAAGACAATCGCAATCGTTTTTGACGGCGAGATTTCCAATTCAAAAACGCTTAAAGAAGAATTAATTATCGGCGAATATAAAATTTCTATGAAGACTGACGCCGAAGTTGTTATACAGGCTTATGAACAATGGGGCATAGAATTAGCGCTTCAAAAATTAGATGGCGCATTTGCTTTTTCCATTTATGATATTGCCAACGAAACCGTATATATTGCCAGAGATAAGTTTGGCATTAAACCACTTTATTATTTTCAAGATCAAACCGGATTGTATGCAGCATCGACGCTAAAGCTGCTGTCTAAAAATACATTCCCAAAAATAATTTCTAAAGAAGGACTGAATCTGTTTCTTTCGTTGTCCTATATTCCGGCGCCATATACGATTTACGATAATGTATTCAAACTCCCTGCGGGTAATTACATATCAATACATAATGATAATGTCGCTATAAAAACATATTATCGGTTGGAAGACCATATAAAACCTTCGCCTTTAACGTTTGAACAAGCAAAGGAACAACTGAAACAAATGCTTTCCGATTCAGTTAAAAATTGCATGGAAGACGATGTCCTGACAGGCGCTTTTTTAAGCGGCGGAATAGATTCGAGCGTTGTTGTCGGTTTAATGTCAAAGTATTCCCAAGAGCCTGTACCTACCTTTTCCATCGGGTTTAAAGAAAAAGAATATGACGAGAGCGACCGGGCGCAATTGGTTTCAAATACATTTAATACCAACCATACGGTACACTTTTTAGATTATGCAGATGTTTTAGACGTATTGGATGATATTATTGATTATTTTGATGAGCCTTACGGCGATTCATCGGCAATACCTTCTTACTATGTGGCTAAATTGGCAAGTGAAAAAATAAAAGCGGTTCTTACAGGCGATTGTGCTGATGAACTGTTTGGCGGATACGACAAATATTTAAGAGAATACTATACTAAAAAATATCTATATATTCCTAAACCCATTCGTTATTTGATAGAAAAGTTTACAGGTTTATTGTCCAATAAATTTAAAGGAATTTCATTATTGCGAAAAATAAAAAAATTAGTAACCAATGCCGCTTGTCCGAAGTTTGAATTTGATTATCAATCTATGTGCGTAGGGTGTTCAGATGAAGTACGCAAACAATTGGTAACGCCTGAATTTTATGCCGATATCAAACCTGTCATAGAAAAAACATATAACAGGTTTCATAGTAACGATAATTTAAATATGGCAATGCTCGCCGATATTAGTATATCTTTGGAAGGAGATATGCTTCCAAAAATGGAGAGGATGTGCATGATGAATTCATTGATAGTGCGTTCGCCTTTTTCGAGCGCCAATATAGTAAATTTTGCCATATCGCTTCCCGCTGCCTACAAAGTAAATGAGAAGAAGAAAAAATATATACTTCGAGAGGCATTTAAAGATTTACTTCCGGAAAAGGTTTATTCATACGGAAAGCGTGGATTTCGGGCACCTGTTGCTCACTGGTTTAGAAAAGAATTAAAACAGGATTTGCTAAATTTGCTGGATAAAGACAAAGTAACAAAGCAGGAAATTTTTAATCCTGATACTGTATATTCTATTGTAAACCAACACATAAAAGAGAGTATTGATAATAGTTCATTGCTATGGAACTTGTTTGTGTTCCAGAAATGGTATGAAAAAAATATAACGAAATGAAAATATAATAAAAATGTATAAAATATTAGTTACCGGATCAGCCGGTTTTATTGGTGCGCACCTTGCCGGACAATTAATTGAACAAGGCTACGAAGTCGTGGGAATAGATAACATCAATGATTATTATGATATTCGATTGAAGTATGCCAGATTACAAGAACTTACAGGTATTGTACCGTACAAGATTGAAAAAAATATACCGATTAAAAGTCTGCTATATCCGAATTATACATTTATTAAGTTGGATATAGAAGATACTGATAGTTTATATGAATTATTTTTGAAAGAAAAATTCACTGTGATCTGTCATCTGGCAGCTCAAGCAGGGGTAAGGTATTCTATAAGTAACCCACGCGCTTACATTAATACCAATATTGCAGGTTTTTTCAATATTCTGGAAAATTGTCATAAGTTTGATATAAAACATCTTATTTATGCAAGTTCAAGCAGCGTATATGGTTTAAACGTGAAAATTCCTTTTTCTGAAAATGATTGTACTGATTACCCTGTGAGTTTATATGCTGCCACAAAAAAGGCTAATGAACTGATAGCTCATAGTTACAGTCATTTATACGGAATACACACTATTGGTTTACGCTTTTTTACTGTTTATGGTCCATGGGGAAGACCGGATATGGCGCCATTCTTATTTTTGGATGCTATTTTGAATAACCGTGAAATAAAAATATTCAATAATGGGGAAATGCTTCGTGATTTTACCTACATTGATGATATAGTGAAAGGTGTTGTCACGGTAATAAGTAGTTTACAAAAAAGGGATTATACTGATAAAGTACATGAAATTTACAATATTGGAAATTCTTTTCCCGTAAAATTGATGGACTTTATTGATGTCCTTGAGAAAGTTTCAGGTAAGACAGCAAAGAAAGTATTCCTACCCATGCAAGCAGGTGATGTATATAAAACTTATGCAGATACACAAAAACTGGAAAAAGAATTTGGATATAAACCGCAAACAGATATAACACAGGGCGTAGAAATGTTTGTAAACTGGTATAAATCTTTTTGTAACAAATAAATATGAAAATAGCATTAGTAAATTACAGGTATTTCATTTCAGGTGGTCCGGAACGTTATTATTTCAATATCAAAGAAATATTAGAAAAAAACGGGCATGTAGTAATTCCATTCAGTATAAAAAACAGGCTCAATTTTCCAACTGAATATGAAGAATATTTCTTAAATGCTGTAGGCGATGATGATGTCTATTTTGCACAATCAAAAAAAACAATCAAAACAATAATAAAATCGTTTTTCAGAATGTTTTATTCTTTTGAAGCAAAAAGAAAATTTAAAAGATTATTGCACAACACACAGCCTGATTTAGTTTATATAATGCATTATCACAATAAAATTTCACCAAGCATTATTGATGTTGCGAAGAAATGTAAGATCCCTGTTGTTCACCGTATCTCCGATTTTCAATATATATGCCCAAATGCTATTCTCTACAATGATGTCAAAGGGATATGCGAAGATTGTTTGAATGGAAAATCATTGAATTGTATAAAGTATAAATGCGTTTTGAATTCTTCTGTTTATTCCGGGATAAAGTTGATGGCAAAAAAACTTCACGAGTTGTTGAGGGTCACAAAAAAGATAGACGCATTTGTTGTTCCATCTTCTTTCACATTGAACAAGTTAAATCAATATGGCATTCCTTCTGCAAAGCTGCATCATATACCTACTTTCTTTAATCTGAAAGATTCGGTCATTGATATAAAATATGAGCCTTTTATGTTGTTTGTTGGCAGAATAGAAAAGCAAAAAGGGTTGATGGCTTTGATAAGAGCTTTTGAAAATACAGATAATAAACTGAAAATTATTGGTTTTTCTAATGCCGGCTATGAAGATGAGTTAAAATATTATCTGAAAGATAAGGCGCATAACATTGAGTTTCTTGGCAGGATGGAATTTCAAGAAATAGTTCCTTTTTTGTCAACTTGTTTATGCACAGTGATTCCCTCCGAATGGTATGAGAACCTCCCTAATACTATAATTGAAAGTTTTGCTTATCAAAAAGCTGTGATTACAACCAATATAGGCTCGTTGCCGGAATTGGTAAAAAATAATGAAACAGGGTTGACTTTCGATTATGCTTCAGTTGATTCGTTAAAAACAAAAATTGAATATATGTTTAAGAATCAATCAGAAGCACAAAGAATGGGAAAAAATGCTTATCAGATTTTAATTAACGATTACTCACCAGAAAAACATTATTCTGCGTTAATGGAGTTATTCAAGTCGTTGTAATTATTCGCCTGATGACTATTATGCCTCTCTCATGAATATTTATTGCGGCAAATGACTATTATTCATCAATCGTTGATACACAGCAAGGGTTTCTTTAGCAATATGATCCCAATTATACTTTGATAAATCGTATTTTACATTCTCGCTTCGGGCTAACTTCTCTTCCATTTTATTTTTTAAGTTATCCCAATTTCCACACTCAAAATAATAACCGTCAGGCAGATTTACTTCTAAATTTGCCTGAATATCACTTACTAAAACATCAATGTCATAACTCATTGCTTCAAGTAATGAGATAGGTAATCCTTCATGAAAAGAAGGTAAGACAAACATTTTCGCATTAGAAAAAAGTTCATTTAATTTTTTCCCTTTTACAAATCCTGTCAAAACAACTCCATTTTCTTTTGCCAATTGTTTTAAATTCTCGGAATACAGGTCGGGCTGATCAGCATCACCCGCTATTACCAGTTTATATTCTTTAGTATTCAGTTTTTTAAAAGTTTCTATTAACCCGTGAAATCCTTTTTCTTTTACAAATCTTCCAACTGCAAAAATATATTTTTGAGGCGTTAAACCCAACGATTGAATATAGGCTGTTTCATTGGATTTTACCGGAATATTAACTCCGTTATATATGAGATTTGCATTAAAACGTTTGTATTTCTGCTTAATAACAGTATTTATTTCTTCAGAGATTACTATTAATTCATTGGCATACTTTGCCCCTGACCATTCACCTGCTCTTAAGACCATTTTGGCTATTTTTCCCCATTTATGCCTTTTATAATCCTGTCCATGATGGGTAACTACAACTTTCAAGCCTAACATCCGGGCTAAAGGCGTCATAATAGCTGGACCGATAGCATGGATATGCAAGATATCCGCTTTTAGTTTCCTGGCATAAAAAACAGCTGTAAAAGTATGTAGAAAAGCCTCAAGTCCCTTGTGTTTTGGGGCATAAGTGTCCTTTAATGCAATTCCTTTATATGATTTTATTTTATTGTTTTCTGCAACATAACACGAACGACGAATCAACAGTACTTCACATCCCAAATTTATCAGCTTAGTATATAATTCTTCGCAATGTGTCTCAACTCCCCCTTGTATATCAGGGATCCCTCGGGTTCCGGCAACTACAATTTTCATCAAAGCGCCTCCCTTAGATTACCCTGCATGGGGTCTTGTTCAACATTGTACCAAACCGGCGAAACAGCGCCTACCATCCAATTGTCCATGTTAACTCATTTTTATCACACTAACCAACATCTAAAATTTGATCAAACTCCGACGGTTTAATGCTCTCCAAAAAAAGATTATATTTCCCTTGCCTATTCTTTGAACTAATTGTAGTTGCATTCATACATTAAATCTGCAAATTAATAAAACATAAATTAAACATTGTTCGTATAAATACATTATCTCTTCACATAACGAAAAAACATTAATAAATATTATCTGTTTCTAATAATTATTTTTGTGTAGAACTTATAAACCCGATTCACCCTCTCCAAGAAACCACATACTTCTCCCCCTTCTTTTCCGGCGCCAAACGATTCAAATCCTCAAATTTCCCCGCAATCTCCAATTTTTTCACGTTTGTTCAATCTGACAGCCGTTTTTCAGTAAATCATTTACAGTTTCAATGATAGCCCTTTTTTCCATTTGAGGCGACAGACTCTAATGGGAGTTGAATCTATGATAGATATGCCGGTACGGTTTTTCGATAATTCACTGAATTGACGTTAAATAACTTGGAAAAAATAAAATTTTTCTGGCTTTTCCAAAGTTGTTTTAAGGGTTGAAAATAAAAAAGAGACGCTGTACACAACGTCTCTAATAAATTTTATCATCTTGTATTATCGTCTCTGCTGAGAACCGGAACCTGTACTGCTGCTGCGCGATGGTGCTTGTGTTGAAGAACGCTGTTGTTGCTGCTGTTCTACTTTTCTATTTTCATTTTGTGCAGCCTGAATTTGCTTCGTTGTTTGTGGCGCCGCAGGATTTGTTACTTTCGGCTGAGCCGGATTACGCTGATAAGTGGTACTCTGCTGAGGCGCTGACTGAGCAGCTGGCTGCGTTCTTGTTTGCGTCTGTGTCTGCGTCTGTGGAACAATTGTCCGTGTTGCAGGCTGTTGAGCAGGCTGAGTAGGTGGCTGTGTTCTTGTTTGCGTCTGTGGAACAGTTGTCCGTGTTGCAGGCTGTTGAGTAGGCTGAGTGACAGGCTGCGTTCTTGTTTGCGTCTGCGTAGTACTTGTTCGATTATTATTACTACTATTATTGTTGGAAGGATTAGTTGTCCCTCCTCGATTATTATTACTATTATTGTTATTATAAGAAGGATTGGTCGTCCCTCTATTATTGGACGCTGAGTTATCGGTTCTCGTAACCGGACGATAAACGCGCAATTCGTCACTACCTACACCGGCGCTCCTGTTATCCTGAACGCTGGTAACACGCATGGGCTGAATCGTTCTGCCTCCGTTATATCTCTGAACGTCGTTAACAGTCGGACCCATCGTATAGCGCCTGTTATTTTCCGTTCCGTAATTATTAATAATTGTCGTATTCTTAATAATTGTCACGTTTCTTGAACGATTGACATAGTAATTTCCAATATTATTCATACCCATATATCTGCCCGGCATAAATGTCCAATAACTCGACGGAAATAAGTTGACAGAGAGCGTAACACCGAAGTTCATACCCGGCATCAACGGCGCCCAGCCATACATATCGGCGCTGGAGCTCCATGCTACCCATGCCGGTCCCCAACTATAGCCCGGCACCCAATACCAGCCGTACCTGTTGTTGTAGCCCCAACGACCGTAGTGAAACGGCGCCCAGCCCCATGAATAACTGGAAACCCAAGTCCAGCCGTAAGTGGTGTAGGTCCAATATCCATTGGTGGAGTAAGGTTGGAAATTAGGAACATTAGCAATCCACACTTGTCCGTAAGGAGCTATGTTTACCCAACTTCCGTAAGGCGATAGCTGATTGTAAAAATCATTAAAGCCTACAGGCGCTTGTCCGGCAGGTTGTTGATATGCCATATCGTTAGGATCCGGTTGTTGATTATAATTATTGTAATAATAATCATTATCCGGCTGTCCGTCACCATAACCGTAATTGTAACCGGCTTGCGCGAATGAACCGCAACTGGTAAAAATAAGCGCCGTAACCAACATGCCGGCAACTATTGTAAAATACTTTTTCATCGCAGTAAATTTTAATTTGTTTATACTAAATCGTACAGCAAGAATAATGCCATGCTGTTTGAAATTATGACTAAGAATTAAGAAAAAAGTTTAAAATACTGCAATTGGAACTCATATATACCGTTGATTTTAAGCATAACAGTAAAATGGCGTGTAGAAACAAAAGGTGAGCAGCAAATATCTTTCCCAATCTAAAATTTTATTGTACTTTTGCATCGTAAATTCATAATGAATTTGCCGGTTACGTATTTTTAAAAATATAAATTTAACAAAATAGTTTATGAGTAAGTCAAAAGAAAAACTTTTTTCGGAATTTCCG
>Ga0123357_10010045_pt1 | contig 12000 bp, 11 predicted proteins | sample TergutEmb28metaG_FD_89873 | JGI IMG/M metagenome (GOLD analysis project Ga0123357, IMG submission 89873) | Embiratermes neotenicus P4 segment gut microbial communities from Petit-Saut dam, French Guiana - Emb289 P4 | ecosystem: Host-associated > Arthropoda: Insects > Digestive system > Gut ...
ACCGATAACTTCCGCCATCGCCGGGACCTCCACAAAGATCGGAATGACTTGTTCTGCCCCGCACTTCCAGCATTGGAACGGCAATCCCCGAACCTCAAGCCTCACAGAGCGATCCGCCAGGCCACGCCACAAACCGACCATACTTGGCATCAGCGACGGTGTCGTTTCCCCTGCACCGCCCAACTCTTGCACTCCTGCCGGTAGCCACCCTGGCGGAACCAGCGGATACGCTCCATCAACTGAAATTCCCATACCCGCACTCTACATCAGCACCTACCAGGCCACTTCGCTCGCTGTTTGGGCGGGGACCACCGGAACGGTCCATCGTATCTCGCGCTACACAGGCTGCAAGCCCGCCTACGGCGGGCGCTCCGGCCGAAAATTGTTGCCACGCGGCACCAGCAAGCCGCGCCTACGGCGCGACAGTATTAAGGCGACGTTGCACGTCGCTAGTGCCTTATTTCGTGTCAACAGTTTGTCGGTCTACGCCCCTACGGGTTGCATCCTGCTTCGCTGCTCGAATGATGGCTCTTATCCGGTGGCCGGGGCTGGCCTGGTTGCCACTGATGGAAGGACGGTAATTTTATGAGTGCTCACCATCGCGCAAAGGCTGTGGTGTGCGCCTGGGCCGTGTATGACGTTGATGACGAGTTCATCGGCGTGATCCTGCCCGGCTCGGGTGGCTTTGAGGCTTACGCCTTGCAAGACGGCGATCTGACACCTATTGGCACGTTGCAGGACGGCAAGCCGGGACCTGTTCGTATCTGGAAAACGAAATCAGAAGCAAAAGCCGCACTGAGACGGTGGCAGGTTCAGGTGCCCAGCACTATGACATCGGACGAACTTGCGGTGGCGTCTGATGATCCAAGGTTCAGGGCGGCGGTACAGACCGAATTGCAAAGCCTTCTGGCCGAGTTAGGTGGTGGAAGCGATGAGTAAAGACGGAAACCGTATATGCCGGTGCCTGTGGTGCCACCAGTTGCGTCGCCACCACGCCAGGGGACTTTGCAAAACCCACTACAACAAGGCCAGCGCACGTCATCTGCTCGACAGCTACCCCATCATGGCGGTTGGTGACAAACGCGCCATGACGAGAACTGCGTTACTGAAGGTTCCTCCCACATTGAGCCTTCCGGGTGACGTGACAGTGCCAGAAGCGGTGGGGTGACTATGACTACAGCGCTTCGCATTATTTTGGCTGTCGGCACGGCGGTAGGTGTGGTGGTTTTCGCCCCCCTCGCGGGCCTGATGCACGCCGCGTCCGCGCTTCGTGACGCTTTCGACGGCGACGAACTCTGAAAGGATGACTATGTATATCGCTAGCGCCAGGCGACCACATTTGCTTGACAGTGTGCCGCGACCACCAGGCATCGGGATTGGCGAGAGCCTGGCACGCCGCGCCCTCGCCGGGATCGGATGCCCGCCTGTGGTTTACCTCAGCTATTTCGCTGGACGGCTGATCGGCGGGTGGGTGTTTTGGTGGGATGACACGGGCCAGTGTGGCTCGTCGCGCCACGCCCACACTTGGGTCGTCACCGACACTGGTCGCGCCGAGTGTGTCAGGTGGTGGGATACCCCTCAGCTTGCCGTTGACCGGCTGACCGCCGCCCCGGCAGGTTCCAGGTGAGGCCGATATGGACACAACCCAGATTCGAATAGCACTCGACCGGGACGCCGCCAGTTTTGTGGACGATTACCGCGTCCGCACAGGCGACCAGCGGCCCGTCGCGACAGGGGCACGCACCGGATCAAGGCTTCATATTCACGTTGTGCCGAACGCCCCCCCGGTGCCAGACTCGATCAGTGACAGCCGATGCCTGAAACCTGCCTACATCGCCGCCACCAAAGCCGACTGGATGGCAGACTCGTGCCGCATCCTCGATGACCAGTTCATTGAACGCGAAGTAGCGCCGATCCCCGGCCAGGACTGGCTCGCCCGCACCGAATGGATAGACACTCTTGGACGACCGTTCACCCCATACATGCTGTTGACGGTCTGCCCTGCCACACCAGACGATATTGCCCGCACCGCTGGCACCGCCAGCCTTGACAGCACGGCTGTCTTGATCGCCGGGCAGCAACTCTCGGCATCTTCGATGCAAGCCGCCGCCCAACCACCAAACCGCGCCGCCGCTACGGCGGCACCAATCCCGCCGATGACTCAACCGAGTCTCGGGTTCAAGTAAGACCGATCTATGATGTTTGTCGGTCGTTGATATTAAGGTCAATAACATGGATGACGAAGATACACGCGAAATGCCAGCGGTAGATGATGAACCATTTGTCGTAGATGACGAGGTTGAACCGGGCCGTGGCAGGGCAGGTCGGGGCCGTCTTGCCGCTATCATCGTCGCAGCCGTCGCGGTTGTGGCGGTCGCGATAGCTGCGGTCGGATTGTTCGTGGTGTCACGTCCCAAGCCGCTCGCACAGGCCGAGCCGACACTGTTAGGTCAGTTGACCAGCGCTGACAAGACATTAACTGATGTGTCTGGCACATTGAATGATGATATTGGTTGTGTGACGACCGGCACCGCGCCCGACGGGTCGGCTTGCACCGTTGCGACACCTGATGACACGAAACCGTGGACGAAAACTTTGCTCCCCACAACTGATCCGTCTGTGACGGCGGCACAGCAGGCGATCGCTAGCGCGGCAGTGTTGCATGACTGGGTTGGGGTTTTTACAAGTCCGAGTATCAAGATCACTAGCAAGGCACCTTCCCTGAGTGGCCTAGACTTCACGAAGCCTCCCTCGACGACGGCTAGTGGAACAGTCACGGTGCCACAGGCCAACGATCTGCTGGTAGCACTACAAGCCGCGCAGAAGAGCCTCCAGGACGCCCAGGCGGGCCTGGATGCCGCGCTGGGCACGTCACAGAAGGCGACCGCTCTGGATGCCTACAATCAGGCAGTCACGGCGTTAGAGGCGGCGTTGAGTAGTGCCGGTAACCTGTTGTCTTCAACGTCGGGGCAGGTTAGTGATGATTCGACGCGTCAAACCTTGCAGACTGCGATCACGGCGGCACAATCGGTTCATGACGCGAACACTGGTATCACCGCTGGGGACACCAAAACGGCGACTGATGTTCAGGCGGCGATCGACGCTATGACGGCGGCAACCGCAACATTGGATGGGCCGTCCCAGGCGGTGACCGCATCGAATCAGACATGGCAGGCCAACCAGGCGGCGGCGAAAGCCGCGCAGCAGGCGAAACAGAAAGCATCGAGCGCACCAACCATACCCAGTGTGACAACCGGGACACAGCAGCAGCAAACCCAGCCGCCAGCACCGGCCCAGACCTACACGCCGCAACAGCCCACGTTGACAATCCTGTCCAGAACCCGACAGGACACACCCGGCATCGACGTAAACGGCCAGCCGAACGTCACATCAGATGGTGTCATTACCTGGAGAGTTGACGATCCATCGCGTGTTGGCTGGACCGTTCAAGCGAGTTGCAACGGGTTCAGTGATCCAGTGGTCAAGGGAATTGGAACTTACACACATTCCGTTGACAATATCTCGATGAACCCACCTTCGCCTTGCACGGATATTTCGCAGCTCACGGTGACGTTGTTGAGTGTGGGGTGAGTTGTAAGCCAGGACGTCCTATTGGTGGGGTACTTGAACGCCGCGGGTGGCTTCATCTCATTCCGGTGAGTGAAAGAGACGTGGCGGCGGTGTGCTTGACCCTTGGATCGGGTAGTGCCCGTTGCAGACTACTTTTGTGCCGTAACCCGGGGGTGCTGTGCAATACCAGTCATGCGGGATTGGCAGGTTGTGAAGCTGGCACCACGCGAGGGTCGGGGTGTGGCGTACCTGCATAATGAAGACGATCGTCACAATAGCCAGTGGCCCGTTCACCAGTGACGGTGCAGCAACCCACCAGGCGTCCGTCGAGATGCCGTAGACGGCCCAGCCAACCGCGTTGACCAGAAGCAACACCTGAGTGCCCAGCGACACCGCCGCAAGGGCGTCAGGACGGTTACGCGCGGCCCATGTGGCGCGGGCTTGCGGTAGCCACAAGACGATGCTGACACCAGACATGATCAGGCCGAGCAGGTTGACCCACGATGTCATGTTCCACCATATCTTCGATGATTTGCCCAATGGTTAGCTGGTTGTGATTGAAGTGGAACGGCGGGCTATTATCGGGAGACTGATAATGCCCGCCGTTCCACTTGCCTTGCACTGGTGGCGCTGTCTACCAGTGGGAGCACGAGGCTAGGCGGGGCCGAGGAATAGCCCCGCCTAGCCTTTCTTTACATCATGTGACGGCCCATAGGCAGCGCAGCCAGGTGACGGCGCCGCTGATAGGTTAACAGGCCAAGCCCTGCCAACACCGACACAATCGCCACGGTGACCGGCGCAATGGGCGTGTTGGTGGCAACACTTCCGCCAGTGTTAGCGGAATAGCCGCCGCCTCCACCGCCGCCTCCGCCACCACCACCGGAGCCGCTGACGACAAGTGCCGTCTCAGTGACGTCCCCAGGGGTGTTCTGTGACACTAGATCGCCGCCAGGTGTCTTACTTGTCGGGGTTACGATAAACAGTTGCTCACCATAGGTGTAGCAGACACCTACTTGCGTGTCGTCTGGCACTGTGTATGGTGCCAGGCCCGTCAGGTTGGCGCTGCCATCTGCACCTATTTCGCTAGCTGTCAACACATGATCGGCCGTCGTGGCGACTGGCGCGTTGGTCCAGTCGATGCCGTCACAGGTGCCGTCAGTGACTACAGGCATCGGCCCATACAGGGTGCCGGTGTAGGTGTAGGCCACGTCGGTGTCGGTGAGCAGGTTGGTGATCTGGGCCGTGTCGGTCAATGTGTCACCGGGGATAACCTGCTGTGTCGAGATTTGCGTATTCACGGTTGGCAACGTCACTAGTGTCGTCTCGGTCACATCACCTGGTTGGTGCGTTTCCGAGATTGTCGTCTTGTCTGTCGCTGTAACCGTGATCGTTTCGCCATAGGTAACACAACCCATATCGGCCTCGGTCGGCGTGTATGCGCCAACTCCGGTCAAGGTAGCCGTGCCGTCTGTGCCGATCAACGACTGATCTAGCGTTTGGCTGATCGGGGCCAACACTTTCGCATTGCTCCAATCAACTGCGTTACACGTTCCATCGTCATTCGGAGCTACCGGCCCGTATAGCGCGCCGGTGATCTTGTAGGTCAGGTTCTCGTCGATCAGCAGACCAGACAGGTTCACGGTATCCGAGATTGGTGTTCCCGGCATCACCCGTTGGCTTGACGTTTGGGTGGTGATAACGGGACGCATGATGCGTCCAGTTTCGCTCGGATCACCCAGCGCTTGAATCGACATGATTGACAAGCCTTGCACGTTTTGGTCGTCCATAGCTGTACCGGCATAGGTCATTGTCAATTTCTCGGCATACGCATAACACGACGGGGTCGCGGCGTCAGCCGGAATTGTGTACTGCCCGACCGGATCAGACGTGTAGGTGCCGTTAGCGTCAGCCTGTGACGGATCGAGATTCATGAAAATACTGCCACCAGCTATCGGCACTTTCGGCTTGTCGAACGTACCCCAGTCAATGTTGTCACATGAAGCATCCACCGGAGCGGCTGGCCCGAACAATGCGCCAGAAACCTCATAGGACCATGCCGGGTCTGATTCCATGTTCGCAATGGTGAAGGTGTCTGACACGGAAGCACCAGGCTCAGCCACCATCATCGACACATTAGATGTGATACGCGGCAAAGCCAACAGCGCCGTCTCGGTCACGTCGCCAACTTTCTGGCTCGCTGTCACCGCCGAGCCGTCCTTCGCTGTGCCGACAAGGGTGTAGCCGTAGGAGTAGCACTCTGAGCCGGTCACGGTCGGCGGGATCGTATACGATCCCTGGTTTGTCAGCGACAATGCGCCAGACGAGTCAGCTTTCGTCGCATCCACTGTCTGCGAAGCGTCCACGAGCAGTGTCGCCCCGTAGGACACACCGTTGCATGTGCCATCACTAGCTGGCGTAGCTGGCCCATAAAGACCGCCGGTCAACTTCCAGGTAATCGGGTTGCCGTCAGGTGTTGTCGTCGCCAAGCCACCAAGATTGACAGTGTCGTTGATCGTGTCACCGATACGGGCCTTCTGTTCTGACACACTTGATGTGACGGTTGGTTGCAACGTCAACGTGGTCTCGACGGGCGTGCCCTGAGACTGGGTTGTTGTCACAGATGAGCCATCTGCGGCTGCGCCGACAAGAGTGTAGCTGTAGTTGTAGCAGCCCGTCCCGCCGTCAGGAATCTTGTACGACCCAACCCCTGGTAGGGCGAGCGCACCAGTGCTGTCCGCTTTTGTCGCATCCACGGTTTGGCTAATTGTCGTAGCGCTCGCTGCGCCTGCGAAGGACACACCGGCACAATCCTTTGACCCTGGTGCGACAGGTCCAGCTAGCGTGCCGGTCAGTTTCCAGGTGATCGCTTTCCCGTCCGGGGTGGTAGCAGCCAAACCAGACAGGTCAACGGTGTCGCTAATCGTCTGGCCCGGTTGAGCCAACTGTGCCGAGGTTGTTGACGCGATGCCGGGGGACAATGCGAGTGTCGTCTCAGCCTGGCTGTCGCCAGAGCCGGTAGCAGCCGTGCCGCCGTTAACGTCATCAGCGGCGAGTGTTTCATACCAGCGCCAGAATCCGGTCGCTGGCACCGTCACGGCTGTCGATGTGACCGTAGCTGTGCCATCCGGGCCATAACTTCCAGTGAACGTCGCCGTCCCGGCAGGCGTGCCGCTCGGCAACGTCGCCGCCTGTGCGGCCGCGTTGCTAGCAAACGGGCCATACAGTGCGGTAGTCCCGTTAAACGGCAACCCGGCCAAACCCGACCCGACAATAATCGTGTCAGTCAATGTGTTGCCAACCTGAGCCAACTGAACCGCCGTCTGCGACTTAACAGTCGGCGTAAAACCGGCCTTGATCTGAAGCGAAGTTCCATCAGTCCAGGTGTTATTGCCGCCGCCGACGATGAACAGGTTTTGCCCGCTCCCGCCGCCGGACAGCATGTATGGCGCTGTGGTCGGGGTGCCGTTCGTCATCTTCGGCAGGAAGCTGTAGGTCACATTCCCGCCACCAGACGGGATCACCCAATTGAATGTCACCTTGCCCGACGCGTCCGACGTCGCCGTCACAGGCGCGATCGGGGTCCCATCCGAGGCTGTGATGTCCAACTCGAAAGCCGTCCCAGCCGGAAGAGTCGAATCAAACTGTTCCGTGTATGTCAACGTCTGGCCCGGTGTCATCATGCCAGACGCCGGGATGTTGGTTGTCCGGGTTGGCGCGGCGCCGTCCCAGCCTTCAATAGTCGTGTGGGAAGCCGCAGCGTTTAGCAATGACGTCACTGCCGATTTCTGTGCGGCTGTCAGGCCGTACGCAGCGTTGTACACAGACCCGAATTCGGGCGCGTTCACATCGAACGTCCACGGCCCCCAGAATTGCCCCCAAGCGCTGGTGTTTGGATCAAAGTCCTCCAGGAAAGGCAGATTTGTATAGCCAAGTAGATAGCGGACTGCCACGTTCACTGCTGTTCCCTGATCGTCTGTGGATACTGGTTGAGTCAGAATCCAGCCAATCTCAGCCAGATTTGACGGCGGCACAGCATTGCCTTCGTCATTGACGTATGACCCGTCCAGTGGAACAGCCTGCGGGGAGCCGTAACCACCAGCGAAGGTTTTGGTTGGGTTGGCGCACACCGCCTGCTGTCCATTCACCACATACAGACCCATCCATGCGCTGTCCGTGGCACTGCCTGATAGAGATACTACCGTTCCATAGCCGCGAGTCGGGGCCGCCATGGCCGGCGCATCACCGGCTATCGCGAGGCCGCCTCCGGCGGCCAGCGCGAACGCTGCGCCTAGCGCCACGATCTTTTTTCTGATCTTGTTCATTTGTATTTTTCCTCATTTCCCTTAATGGTTATCAGTTCGATGTTGTCGAACTGTTAGCCTCGCCCGCCCCGGTACTCAACCGGACCGAGCAAGTTTGTGGTGACGCGGTGATAGTCGCGTTCGCGGTGTACCAGGACCCGTTCGCCCCTACACCGCCCGAAATCGGCACCGGGCCGATAGTGACAGTGATCGAACCGGCCTGTCCACCTGTGGTGAAAGACACATTCGCTGTGAAGTTCGCCCCGTCCCGGGTACATGTAAACCCAGTGATCGCCGGCTTCGCCGCAGGTTGCGGTTGGGCTGGCGGCGCCTGTTGGGCCGGTGGTGCCTGTTGGGCTGGCGGCGCCTGTTGGGCCGGTGGTGCTGCCTGGGCCGGCTGTTGGGTGGTTGTCTTTGATGCAGGCTTGTGGGTAGTTGCTGGCGGTGCTGGCTGTGCTGGCGGATCGGCGGTAACTGTGACCTGCATCGTCGCCGTTTGGAACGCTGTCACCGACACGATCGACGGTGTTGGTGTGTAAACGATCGACGGGGTCGCCATTGGCCTTGGTAGGCCAGGCCACCAGAACAAGCCCGCCAGGGCGATCGCACCCGCGACTAGCGGGGCGCCAACAATCCACGGCCACCGCCTCGGCGGCGGGTGCTCGATATCTGCCTCGAATTGCAGGTCGTCCCATGAACTCATCCCCAACGCTCCGCTGCCTCGAAACGGTCAGCTATCGCACACGCCAACTCTGCGGCGGCTTTCTGCATGAACGTGGGCTGGCGCGACAAGATCACTGCGCCATCCTTCAAGCTCGGCACACGCGGCAACATGACCACTTGGACACCCTGCTCGGCGCACATCGCCAGCAGCGTCTTCTGATTACGTTTACGTTCCCGCGTGGCCGGCGTGCCGGACCCGACAACGATTGCCGACGCCACTAGATCGTCGCGACCCAACTGGCGCAAGGTCGACAATTGTGTCGCCACCGCCTTACATGCCGGACCTGACCAGTCAGTGACCACCAACACGCAATCCACCACACCCAGCGCTCCCGTGTGTTGGGAGTCGGCGTCATTGTTGCCGCCATCCAACACCACGACACGGAACGCTTGAGACGCCAACTCCATGACCGTGTTGAACGTGTCGATTGGCAACGTGGCAGCAACGAGCTGCGCCTGCCCGTTGCTGCCACGTTCGATCGGTGTGGTCCGTGCGACCAGGGAGCGGAACTTTCCACTCGGCTGATATGTCATGTAGCCCTGAAGCCACAACCCCGAGGCTTTGTCACCAACCTGGGCCAGGTCGCGTGCCACGTCCACGATTGTCGCCTGGCCCGGGCGCGACACTTCCAGCCGGGACGCCAACGTCCCAGTCGGGTTATTGTCGATCAGCGCAGTATGCTCACCTGACCACATGCCGAACGCTGAGGCCACTACCGCTGCGGTCGTCGTTTTGCCTACACCACCCTTCGACCCTGTGACCACCATGAAATGTGTCCTTGTGAACTGGCGGGCAACCGCGTCTCTGGGGTCATTACGACGTGCCCGCTCATCTGCGCCAGACACCTCGAACAAGCCATCCAACTCACCGAACACACCATCAGGCTGCGTCGACGGCCACGTCTGCACTGACGGCAACTGTCCCGTAGCCTCCATTGCCTCAACCACCGGATAAACCTCATCCGCACCAAGGTCACCATCAGAGCCACCGTCATCGGCTGGCGGCGCTGGCGGTTCCAGCCGTGCTGGCGGTGCTGGTTGTGTTTGTGTAGCCACCTGTGGTGTCACACCGACTCCCGGTTGCCCCAACCGCGCAGCCGGAACCGGCGCCGGGTGTGGGTAGGTGACTTGCGGTTTCGCGGTATTGGCTTTCCCGCGTGCCAGGCCGAACAAGCCGCGACGTTTCGTTTCTGGCGCCACCAGCGCTTCCATTTCCGGGTGGCCGTCTTCATCAACGACAAGCACCTGGTCGCCGCCCGGTGTCGTCACCGTGACACGGATAGGCCGTTTCCACTGAGATGCCCAATTCGCCGCGACAGCCACAATCCCCGCCATCCGATCCGAACCGCCAATCGGCACCGGCTGGCCGTTCACCAGCATGACCGGCTGACTCAAGTCGGCCGACATGACAGGCCAAGCCGCCGCCGCAACATCAACCCTGCTCATGCCGCCACCAGTTCCTTCACAACACCAGCCCCATCGGCTGGCGGTGCTGGCCGTGCGGGCGGTGCTGGCGGCACGGGAAGTTCATAGCCCGGGTTCGCGTCTTGCCAAGCCTTGACCTCGGCAGAATGTGTATCCAGCCACGCCTTCACCCAGGTCGCCCGGTTTAGAAACCCTGTACCCGGCTCATGACGCGCCTTCGCCGCGTCGAGAGCCGCCTGCCAAGGCGGCGCCACCCACGGCACAGCCGGACCCTCAGCCGTAGCCTCGTCGTCATCATCGAAGACAACTCGCTCCGGCGCACAGTCCAACGGGATCGAGTCAATCCGTTTCGCGACCAGGTGACCCCACGAGTGGACCTGTGTCGGCCAGCGTTGACTCGTCACAATCGACCCAACCTCGTCGGCTGACCAACCCGCCTCGATCCGTTCACGGGCCTTGCCTGCCACCATCGCCACCATCGCCGCATCCAACCGGCGACAAATCGACCCCGGCAGGATCGACCGCACCAGCGCATAATCCTCACGGCTGACCGGACGGGCCGCGTCAGCAGGCCCGTCAGTATCCGTTTCGTCAACCCCAGCCCCGGCCAGGCCCGTCCCCTCGCGTGCGCGCGCGTCCAGGCCAGGAATTTCCTGTTCTTCTGGTTCTTCCTTAGATATTGCGGACACTGGTGACCGCAATAGGCGAGGGGCTGTGTCCGCAATAGGAGCCGCGTCGTCTATTGCGGACAAATTGTCCGTTATAGCGCCACTAGGGGAAATGCTAGATTCTGGACCACCCTCACCCTTACCAACTCCTATTGCGGACAAATTGTCCGTTATAGCGCCACTAGGGGAAATACCAACAGGTTCAGTCAGCTCCATGTGTAGTACATAGTCCACTGTCGCCGCTTTGTGGGGACGGTCATCATCGCCCATTTCCCAACGAGCTTGCCGCGACAACAGCCCGTGCGCTTCACACCAGGCAAGGTGACGTCTCACCGTGCGCTCATCGAAACGAGTACGCGACGCAAGCTTCCAAGGCGTCGCAAAACAACGCCCATTTTGATCCGCGTAGTTACCAAGGACCACCAACACTGAAACCGGCCCAGCAGGAAACGCCGACACAGGCATACGCTCAGCCATGTCATAGACCCAGTTGATCGCCTCGTTTGACATTCCCCTGTCACCCAGCCTCTAGCTACTTGCCTCAGCCATAGCAAGGAATTGCTCAACATGAGGCCGGAGCGCAGTCGGGTTCGATAACTCCAACATCTTCTCAACCCCAGACCACGGGATCATCCAGCGCCGTGACGCCCGCGCACCAGGGCGGGGAGGATACCGCAACGCGCCTTCAATAAGCCCACCCTCAGCCCAAGCGCGAACCTGATTCGCAGACGCGAAGGGTAACCGACGCGCCACTTCGGTAGCCGATAACCATTCTTCATTGCTCATGCGGAAAATATAGCACATATTGAATGTATGTGTTACACCTGAACCACTTACCAATACCGCACTTAGTAACAACTTGTGCCACTTAGGTTCGTTTGCCGCCTTTATGTTATATTGGTTCCTATGAAGAGAATCATTACTACCCGCGCCGCTGATGCGGCATTTGGCGCTACGGTGAACGCGCTACTGTTCCAGCGAGGCATCACCAACCGGCAGCTTGGGGAAGCGCTGGGACTAACTGGTCAAGCCACTGGTAAGAAGCTTCGCGGCCAGGCCACTTGGACCCTACTTGAGGTCTTGCGAACAGCCGCATACTTGGGTATGCGTGGAAGTGAATTATTGCCTACACCCCTCGCCAAGAACGCTGACAATTTTGCCCCAGCGTTGCTTGACCCCGCACTTATTAAGTACCCCCACAGGGACTCGAACCCTGGACCTACAGATTAAAAGTCTGCAGCTCTGCCAACTGAGCTATAGGGGCCTGGGCCAGTGCCTTTTCGGGCCACTGACTGTGCGTTGATAGATTCTAC
>Ga0123357_10010046_pt1 | contig 12000 bp, 11 predicted proteins | sample TergutEmb28metaG_FD_89873 | JGI IMG/M metagenome (GOLD analysis project Ga0123357, IMG submission 89873) | Embiratermes neotenicus P4 segment gut microbial communities from Petit-Saut dam, French Guiana - Emb289 P4 | ecosystem: Host-associated > Arthropoda: Insects > Digestive system > Gut ...
GGAAAAAATTCACGCATGCGCACTAAGGTTCAAGGTCGGCTCATGCAAGCGCGCTAGATTATAATCCATCAGGTGTTCGCATAAAAAAATACGGTCGGATACTTTTCTAACAGACCACGTATTATCCCAGGAAAATGGAAGCCTCAATCATACCACCATAAAAAAACCCATGACTCCATCATTTTTATTACAATACTGTCCTGCAATCTGGTTACAACACATGAAATAGACTTCAGTTTTCTCTACATTTTCTTCTAGGCTAACTTCCATACTAGCATCAACTACAAGTTCTGTGTATTTACATTTTGCCCAACAAATTAACTGTGACAAAATAAATCAAACACTGTGTGTCTAATTCCATTCCACTCTGAAGGAAGGAGATGCAGGTTCCTAAAAACATTGGTAAATTTCTACCAAACTGAATGACATAATGTCTCAGAAGCCAGTATGCATTACCATGTTTACATTTTAACCATATTTCTTCATGCAATGTAATAAAAATGGAGATGGTAAGAATATGCTTCTTCAGAGCATTTTCAGGATATAAAATAAAGCAATATAAATATAATATGGGTACTGCAGAACTAAGAATAACAGGCAACCATGAACTACTAAAATCAGTGGCCAGAACTTCTGGGAAAGAACACCTACAAACCAAGTCCAGAACCTCTTTTCCTTATACACCATGAAATGCAGAAGAACAGATGTCGCACACATGAAAAAACATGGCAAAAAAGATTCTTGTAACCAGTAAGGGCCAAGAGATTAACCCCTTAGAGCCTAGCGTGTGTGATATGTAGGCCTACTACTGGTGTAACTCGCAAAACTCTGCACTCTGCCCACACAGAGCATTCATGTCCCATAAGATCCTCACAATAAACAACAACTCTTTCTATCCAAATCATTCGACAGATTTGACTATAGTAAGCAAACTGTGTTCTCTGTGATGTACAAACTGACTCATTGTACAAATGTAGATAAATTTCAGTCTTTAGAACAACTGACCGACTCCAGGAGGTTGTCAAGACTCCGACTGCGTCCCTTGTCTTCAAAGTATCTGTCATTGAGAGCTGATTTGCGTGACAGAGCTTTCTCCACTGTATGGTCTCGTGACTGTGACCTCACCCTCTCGTTTTTGTTGCTTTCACCCCATTGGTTAACATCTTTCATTATTTCATGAGACACTTTTCTTGCCTGGAATAGAACATACGAGTCTTACTACAACACCTCAAGTTCCCAAATCTGGATAAATCATCCAATTAATTAAAACAATGTGGTACCCAAAGCCCTGCACTACCATTATTAAGCATGCCACTGGACACAATTCTGACCCAGTTCCATCCATCTCTGATCCACACATTCTATCTCAACAAGATCTACCTTTTCGTTGTCCTCCCAACTGGACACAGCTTCTCAAATGGCCTCACCCCTCCAGGTTTCCTGACTAAAATTTTGTGAGTATTGCTCACCTGTCTCAAATGTGCTAATGTGCCACTCACTGCTTATACTTTATCACCTTAATAAAACTTGGTCCAGAACCCACACTGAAATCCTTACTAACCCTTCAATGCCAACCTCTGTGCAGTATATGGTCTTTAATGCCTCACAAGCATTCAGCCTCTGTGCATTATACTACATGTGTGCATAGTACGATACCCCAACTTTAAAATCCCTACGCACTGAGAACTACTTGGAATGTAAACCGCAATGTTACTGCAGGGTTAATTTTAAAATTATATTTCCAATGTTGTCCCATTACATGTTTCAAGACTTCTGGCTTATTTTTCATGCTACAAGAAAGCGTAAGGAGTCCATGTTTTTAAACTTGTGGGTCTTACAAAATAACTTCTGAAATTATAAATCTAAGTACCTTCACATGTTTCAAGATTTTCAGCTTACCTCCTTATGCTACAAGGACAGAAAAGTTGTGAGTCCTGTTCATGAACCTTTATATCACACAAAATAACTCCTGGTCTCACTCACACACTGACATTAATTCAACACAGCATGGAATTTGAACAGCTGAGTGATGTTCCCTCACTCCAGCAGTTAGAACATAAGAGCCAAATAAACTTCCATGGGCTAAATACTAGCATATTATGTAGTGATGTAACTTACTGTCTTCAGCAGTAAAATAAATTTATATATAATTTCAAAGTAAGTATATGATATAACATGTCATACAAACACAGCAATTCTAGCTTCAAGTAAATAGCAATATGTTGACAAAATTCACTCACAGGCTGCTTAACAACAGGTGGTTCAGGTGGTGGAACTACTGGTCTACGTGGAGATGATGGAGCAGGTACATCTGATTCTATTTCCACTTCTGCTCCTACTGTTGGAGAGGAAGAGGCCTGTTTGGTTGAAAAAACAAGTTCACATATAACATAAATCTTTCTCTTACTCAGTTAACCTGTTCTCTCACATATAGCGGCACCTAAACAGGCTTATTTCTATTAGACAAAGAACAAAACATTAACCTGGAACACAGTTGAACTTATTTATTTAACTCTCTAACATGTACAACAGGAGTGTCCAAAACACAACCCACAAGGTTGTGTCACATGACCCACAGCCACAGTTGTAATTATATACTTATACCACAAAAAATTTCACAATAATTTGGGTGCTTAGTTATAACACTGACTGTGATTTTTACACGTGCAGCCTGCAAACCATCCCACAATAATGACTGTGGCCCTCTGCCATAAACAATTGGACACTCCTGATATACAATTTCCACAGGATACATTACTAGCCTGCACCAAAGATTACTTCTCCATACAAACTTTCTACACTGATGAAACATAAAAAAAATCAAGGACAACTTTACCATCAACTGCACATAACTCAACATGTTTTATCTACTCCTGAGATATATTCAAGCAATTTCTGCATTTTAAGGCTTTCCAACATAACTTCCCCTTTAAAATATTGAATTATCTTCATGAAATGTTGAAATTAATGAATTCCTCAATCAGACACTCCTCCAGTCCCTTTGACTGTATTACTATGTCTGGCATCAAGCAGAAGTTGTAAAAAAGAAATAAAAAGAGGATGATAGAGTGCATAAGGTGCCCAAATTACAGAAACAATAAGTGAATCAAGAGCAAACAGACATATCAATAACAAACACAAGTACCAATAGAAGAATATGACAACACAGAAGCAATAAAGGAAAAGAAAAGATAAAATCTAAAATGTAGAAAATAAATAATTTTAATGTCATTTTAACTGTCACATTTGTAAGTCCCAGTGGTCATAGAATAGATAACTGTTGCCTATCAGTAAATACAAGCGTCACTGAGCAGGTTGGTGTAGTGTACATGCTCTATCTCTATTAACAAGGTACCCAGTGTGAATCTTGGTTATACACCAGCTGCTCTGATTCCAAGCAAATGCCAGAATAGCACCTGTATTAGGCCAAAACTGTTTCCTTCCAAATACTCTGTGGTTCATCATTCACCAGGCATCCTACCAATGACACTATGTACTACAGTTCAGAAACACAAACAGGTAGCAATATCAGACACTCGTCACTGCCTGACTTGGAAATCTAACAGGCATCCACATTGAGGGACATACAATAATTGATAAAAAATACATTTTGTAGAACCATGAGCAGGAATAAAATTATCATAATAGTCACACAAATATCCAAGTGCCAAACATTCTGCATATGCATAAATAATGACATTCATTCTTCAAGAATTCTGATGCAATTTAACAACTAAAAATCTGCATAAATTAATGGTAAATAATCAAATCAAAATCTCTTTCCAACTTATATGGTCTTATTTCAAAAAGTCACTACACAGCTTCACATTGCAAGTTCAGTAAAAAAAAGCCACTGACACACATACACACCTTATTGTTGTGACGTCTTGAACTTCTGCTATTTCCACCTGACTGGAGAAAATTGCTTCTACAAGCTGGGAATGCTGGTGCCAGTTCCATCTCTGCTATCAAGTCTAGCACATAGTCCAGACCATTGATCTCCCTAACCAAAGGATCTGCAGAACTGTCTACATTGTCAGTGCCTGTTAAGAGACTAAGGGTCCAGCCTGAGGTCTCAGCAATACCTCGTTCCCGAACAGCTCGACCTGCAAGCTCCTCCGCACCACTCCATGAATCTACAGGTACAGTGACCATCTCACCTGTAACATACACACAGTAATAAAAAAAAGTCACACAATATACAGCTGCAGCCACCTTTCAAGTGCAACAGACAGCAAATTTTAAAACGAAATAAAACTTACATTATAATAATTACATTTCTGAGAACCAACCATGATTATACTCAGCTCTAGGACTTTCTTGGACCCACTACAAAAATAAGCTGGGGGGCTGTACTTATGTGCAGTTCTGAGCTTATTCAGGTTGTGCAATGTAAGAACTTACATACAAAATAGCTCCCATACAAAACCTGAAATACAAACCAGCCTTGCTGAGTGCGCCCAAACAGTGGATCCTTAGATTACGGTACCTTTAAACTGATTCTATACTCAGGACTATTTAGTGTGTCTACTTGGCATACCTCAAAATACATTAATTTGAAATTTGTTATTTTGTTTTCACTCTTATGCTCCAACTATTAAATGTCTTTGACTGTAGAGATGCTTACACCTCTTCAAAGAATGTAAGCTGAGGAGACAATATACCTCTTTTTGAGGTAAAGTAAACCAATCAAGGATGAAGATGGTTGTGATTTATGCGTACGAGTTAAAAAAATTCAGTCTGAACAGGTACTCAGTAATAGAAAAATGATGACATGAAAGAATTCAAATGTATAAAAATCTAACACCTATTAAATAAAAAGGTAAAAGGTACAGTGACCCCATTACAGGCCCGGTGTGGCCCAGAGTGGTATAGCTCTATTCTTCCACGACCCCGGCACTAGAAGGGGGTGAGTGGTCAGCAGCACGCCCCGGCCACACTTTACCCCTGGGAAAGACCCGGTACCCGTTTTACAGGAGGCTCAGTGGGTCCCAGGGCCGGTCTGGACAGGTGGAAAATCTCGTCCGCACCGGGATTCGATCCTGGACCATCCAACCCGTAGTCAGTCGCTAAACTGACTGAGCTATCCGGCCCACTAACACCTATTAAATACGGCCTGAAAATGCAAAAAGAGGAAACACAAATGCACAAATGAAAACATCACTACCACATTTTCTTCCCCTTTATCCTGACAAATGCAGACAGATACACTCATTTGCAGTTAAGCTCCCTCACTCTTCCTGCAGGTTACATTCTCAAACCCTGTTTCTTTAGCATCCATTTTAACATTACACTTTCATTTATGCATAGGTCAAAGCTATTGAACATACAGGCAAGTGATACAGAAATTACTGCATGTCAATATAATGACTGTAAAGTATAAGTGTCATCATATTCACTGCCTGATGGACTAACCTGTTTCAAGAGTTATACAGTTATTATTCAGCCCTGTGATTCAATTTTAAATCATTCTCCATGCAATAGCTATGTTTATGTCACCAACTTTGAACTTTCACCACAAAAAGAAATAAAAATGCAAACAGATTTACAGATTGTTTTAAGACAATGGAAATGATGACCAAAATATCAGTAAGTGCTCACCATCTGCAAAGTATATTTGTAGTGCCATATTGACTCGTTTACGATTTGCTCGCCATTCCAGCAGGCAAGGTGGATAGTTGCGTGCCAGCTGCCACTCAATTCGAGATGACTGAAGTAGTTTGCGTTGGCATACAGCCTTGTAGCCATTGTATCCATGATCTGACACAAATCTATTCGAAGTAATAAAAAAATCTGTTACAACAACTGAAGTATTTGCTTCATCCAACTAAATTTTAATGTCAGTTTCATGAATTTCATTGCATAAAATAGCTATCTTCATAAGATAATGAAAATATTTTGTACAAAATTATTCAGAAATACTAGCTAGGAAAGTAAATGATAAAAAGAAGCTTTATAAAGCTGTATGGAAAGTAATATTTATTATGTATCAGGTATCTTAAAGTTAAAATATTCCAAGAACATCATACTTTTCTTCACTGTAAAATATGACAAAGTGTAAAATACATCTTGTATTTTATTTTATGACCAAATACCTCATCAAAATAAGTTACAATGAAACATGTTCAGTTAAAATTAAAGTGTGGACCTTACTTCAGGAGGTATTTGTATAGAGTTTTCGATGGAGGAAAAGCTGAGAGACAGTTGGCCATGAGTAGCCAGCCGCGTTCATTGTTTGCATCATTATCATTATTCCAAGTCTGGTTGCACAGCTGACACAGAACCTCATCCCGCAGTTTCTCATTAACAATACCCTGTTGAAACACAGTACAATGGTATATTAGACAGCACATCTCACTTCCATTAAAGTTTAAGCTGTCTTTACATTCCTGTACTACTATAACAGAACAAACCAAGTAATACCAGAAAACAGATTACTGTTCATGTGGCTTTCAAACTCATGTAGCCACATATGAGATAAGCAAAACAAGTTAGAAAATGTCCACAGGGTGCAACACTTCTGACACATCCAATGGGTTATTTTCCTTCAATTCTAAATTCAAGAATCACTTCAACAAACCAGTTTTACACCAACACATATTATAAGATTTATTTGCATTTTAGCAACAGCATTTCAGTCATGAACTTTGTAATTGATCACATTCAGTTGTAATTTTGTGGCTATAATGCCGACAAAACTTACAGTCTGTGTGTTGGGTGAAACTATGAAGTCGTTTTATGCTAAAGCATACCTGCGAAAAAAAAAAGCAGTTGCTTTTTGCAACTGCTTTGTGAATATACATAAAAATGCATATAACAATGTAGAAGATAAATGTGTGACCAAAGTACTGTATGTGGTAGTGATGTTGTGTTAGGTCAATGACACAAAATATTTTCTAACTGGAATATGAAGAATTTTGATGAAAAATTGTTAACACCTTCACATCAAAATCAAAAGCCCCAGAAACTCTGGCAAAGAAAATTATGTAAATGGCTGTTATTACTGTGTGTGTGTTATTCATGGTAACTACAGCAGACTCTGGCATTTTGAACTGGATGTTGTGTGTCACCTGTGGATGACAACTAGGGTAAGAGGGTTAATGAAAGTTAACAATTAACGTATGAATTAAAACCAAAGAAATAAAAACAAATTAAAGTTAATGTGCCTGATAAGAAGCAGTAAGAGATGTTTTTAAAGAACACGATCACTCATTGCACCAATACTCTACCTTATTGACAATGTAGTCTCCAAGGGCAATTTCCTTCTTTCCACTCAAGTTATTATCATTCATGAAACGCAGAATCAGTTTAAATAGGGCTAATGAGTCCTGATAATCCATATCCTTGGACTTAGCTAGGAAAGGTGTTTTAATTGGCTCACGCTTCATCCCCCAGAGATGTGACTGCAAACACACAAATTTTTTTTTTTAATATTGAGCTAAAAATCGTAATCAGAACAAAGTTCAGACACTTTAACAAATACATTTCTTAACTTAGGAATAAAATTATAATTCAAAAGTGGCAATTGGTTAAATAATGGATCAAACATTCCACAAAAATACCAATATTTATGACTGCATATACAATATTTCCACTTCTTTTAACATACAGGCTCCCAATACTGTTAGACCTAAACAACATCAGCTTCGCTCTTCAACTACTTTCTTCTCATAACAGAGTCCCCATCACTGCACAGACAGGAGGCTGCAACTATATGTGTATTGTACACACGTTACCTATTCTCAAATTACACAACAGTTTGTAAAAATATGATCAAACATGGTAAATAATGTGCCAAAATCCTTTAATTAAAACACCTTCAGTATCTGATAATTTTCAATGATCATTGTGAATAAACTAACCTTGAAATAAATATTTGTGAATTTTGTGAATGCATGAGAGTCAATATCATGGGGTAGATGATGAAGATAATGAGGTTCTGTATCAGAATGTCCTGCAACACCTCCAACAACTTTTACTAGATGGCGTTCTGAGTGAACTGGCTGCCAGTCTGGAATACACAAATACAGAAGCACACAAATGCTGTGTAATAATGCTGACAAAATCAAACAAATTAATGAATATTTATTACATATATTGACATAAAACTCTTACATTATAACTGTTATAGCTTCCTGATGTTTCACAATTTCAATATTTTATTTCCAAATTATATAATAAATCACTATAAGTTCCTACAATTCAGGTTCCTCCTAATATTACTGTCCCAAGTTCCTTCTCTATGGAACATGATATTTAATGGGCAAGAGAGATAAGGCTGCATTCTGTGTGTATTCTTCATACCAGAGACAACAGTACACTACAGTACAATTACTTTGTAAAATATTCCCAAAAAAAATTTCACTGTCCATATATAGCAGATGATGTTAAAGAAAAATATGAATTTCTATTTCTCATATTAAAAACATCTAGCTGTGTCTTCTTAGCAGCAGTGTACTGCTACAGACTAACAACTGGAAAAGTACACTGCAAATATAATATTTTGAATTTTATTTCCATCTGTGCATCTGCCCGCTGACAATTAAAAACTCATATACTAAAACTTCATCTGAAATAATTCAATGAAAGAAATTGAGACAGGAATATAATTTTTTGAATTTTATTTCCATCTGTACATCTGCCCACTGACAATTAAAAACTCAATTACTAAAACTTCATCTGAAATAATTCCATGAAAGAAATTGAGACTTCTTTTTTACTCTAAAGTTTGTAAAGTTATATGGATACCTCTCATGGTTTACAGGTTTTGACTTCCAGTGAATAAATTAAATTATAGGTAACACACTGAGTTCTGTAACAACAGACAGGCATTCTGGTAATGAGTTTTAGCTTATATATTTTATTTCTGTCTGTGTTCAACTAGTGGCTTTTCATACAAGTATCATTCCATCTGTTATTAACAACCCTTCTGTTCACTTTACCGCTATTTTTATGTAATCACAAACATACTTCAGAAAAAAATTTAATGACGGTTCTACGCAACCAGCAGAATGACCTTAAATGTCATTCATCCTACCATTCCTTCCACCCAGTGTTTACTGCACTACTGGAGCCTCTCATCCCCATCCACAAAGGTTGGGGATTCAATCACTCAAGATGTGGGTTTATGTGGCATCTTAACTGACACAGTGACAGTGAGATGATGATGATGATTAAGCTAGTATGGTAGAAAAGAGGCTGTGACATTGCAACCATGTGGTTGTATTCAGTTACAGAGTGTAATAACAGCAGTGTCTTACTGGTAACACTTGGAGTGTGATGTCCATTGTGCTCCCTGGTTTCAATTTTTGGTCTGCACTGCAGGATTGATTGCAGGGTCTGGTGTCCTGATCTGTAGTTCATACATAGGCACTACCCTGTGTGCAATGCCGCACAAGATTGCATGACAATTCTTTTTAATTGTTATTGTTAATATCTGATGACAATTTTTCTTTTCATAATCAATTTTTTAACAGCTGGTTTCAGTAGTGCTTGGTCACTGGTTAATAGGCCATGTAAGCCTGTAGAGTTAAAACATTACTGACCCCCTTGCTCTTGCTAGGCCCAGTAAGAGTTACGTGCAGTGTGTGCGCAATATGAACATGAAAGCAATACTTGCCATCAAGCTTGCTAAAGATAAAGGCCAATTCAGCTGGTATCTCCAGATGGTTGACACCAGCCACTGCACGTGAAGCTCTTTCCTGCTCTTCCCGCTGGGCCTTCACCTTTGCTCGTTCCCGGGCAAGCTTTTCTACTTCTGCCCGACGTTTCAGTTCCTCCTGATGACAATAAAATATGTTGGGTAGTTAAGTAAAGAATTGCAAGGTGATGAAATACATGTCTCCACAGCCACTCAGTCTTTGTGTTCTGCTAAATAAATATCCAATTATATATTAATACTTCTCCATTTTCCTCTCTATGCAGCTATCTCTTTATGTAAATGTGTGCACCTGTTAACAGTTAATATCTGATCAACTAGTCAAAAAATTATGTGTATTTTATTGAACTCTATGTTTCATACATGCACTCACAACAATCCACAGTTCAGTAACAAATAAGTATGGTAATTCCTTGTCTTTACTCTCCCCTCAAAACTAACACCAGGAGTCCTCATAGCTGTATTCTCATAAACATGTAAATAAGTACAGGATTTAGCACATTAAAAGATTTTTTAAACTCCAATTAAATTTAAATTGTAACTAATATCACTGGAAATGGACCAAGAATTTGTACATTACTAAATCACAAATGAACATATCAATGATTTAGAAAGTACTGTACCACAAAAAGGAACTAATCACCTTAAAATGTTCTTTTCTTACTAAAACTGCAGGATAGATCTGTCACTGTAGTAACTAAGCTACAGGCTGGACAAATGAAATATATGATTGAATTCCTGGCAATTCTCCAACACATCCAGCATGGTTTTGGGGCTCACACTGCTTCTAATTAAATGGGTGCAAGGATTACCTTCGCCAGGAGTATACTAGCTGAGGTGCAAGTTGTCCACACACCAACTTCTAGTGCTGAGGTTTGGAAAAAGTGAAGATAAAACTCACTCCCTCATATGCTTTCATGGCCTGCACAGGAACAGCTTTAACCCTATTGGTCCTATGCTTTCTTGGCTAATTTATAATAAACATGCCAAAGGATGTGTGCAAACTAACCTCACGTAACGTTATATAATCTAACTCTCTTCCACATTTTGCCTGTTGTCCAGTGCATCCCAAAAACAAGAGGCAGAGCAATAACTGATTCTTATATATATATATATATATATATATATATATATATACGAAGGTGTATCCAAAAGTCCCAGGACAATGCTCATAACACGCGAGTCGCTTGTAGTTCACGAGTTTCCCACTAGGGTGTATTGCGGTGGTGTCTTGTGAGTGAGTGTACCGAGTGGCGCGGTTGGATGTGGAAGCGCTTGATTGTTGCGCATGTCTTTATGTGTGCATTGCATCAGCCGTCTGCGATTTTCTGATATCGGCGGTATGGTGGAAGTTGACGAACAAAGGGTGTGCATCAAGTTCTGTGTGAGCTTGGGTAAAACGGGAAATGAAACTTGAAATGTTGAAACAGGCTTTTGGTGATTCGTGCATGAGCCGTAGCCGAACTTTTGAGTGGTTTGGACGTTTCAAGAATGGCACAACTTCGACTGCTAATGATGATCGATCAGGTTGGCCAAGCACGGCAACAACCCCCTCAAAAGTGGAACAGGTACGGATGACTGTCAACCAGGATCGTCGTTGTACCATACACAATCTCTGTGCAGAGGTTGGAATTGGTTATGGATCTTGTCAGCGAATTCTCACAGAACAGCTGAACATGCATCGGACTGCAGCGAAGTTTGTGCCGAGAGTGTTGACCCACGATCAGAATGACAGTCGAGTAGTGATCTGTCAGGAACTTAAGGAAACTGTGATAAACAATCCCACACTCCTCTTGAACATCATCACAGGTGATGAAAGCATTGTTTATGCTTACAACCCAGAGACAAAACTGCAATCTTTACAATGGAAGAGTCCTGGGTCTCCAAGACCCAAAAAAGCACATATGCAAAAAAGCAAATTGAAGACGATGCTCATTTGTTTCTTTGACCAAGAGGAGATCGTACACCAGGAATTTGTCCCACCTGGAATGACGGTCAATGCAGACTCTACTGTGATGTTCTAAGAAGGTTACGTGAAAATGTGCGGCGCAAGAGGCCACAGAAATGGCAAAACCAGAACCTCATTATCACCACAACAATGCCCCGACTCACAGGTCCTTTAAAGTTTCGCAGTTTTTGGCCAAGAACAACATGACAATGATCCCCCATCCCCCATACTCACTCGATCTGGCCCCCTGTGACTTTTTCCTCTTCCCCAAACTGAAGCTTCAGATGAAGGGTCGAAGATTCGATACCATTGAAGAGATTCAAGAGGAATCGCAGCAGGTACTTGACACAATTCCAAAAAGGGTCTTCCAAGGATGCTTCCAAGCATGGCAGAA
>Ga0123357_10010047_pt1 | contig 12000 bp, 11 predicted proteins | sample TergutEmb28metaG_FD_89873 | JGI IMG/M metagenome (GOLD analysis project Ga0123357, IMG submission 89873) | Embiratermes neotenicus P4 segment gut microbial communities from Petit-Saut dam, French Guiana - Emb289 P4 | ecosystem: Host-associated > Arthropoda: Insects > Digestive system > Gut ...
ATGCCGGCACCCCGTTGCGCGACGACGATTATCTCATCCTTTCCACCATCCACTCAGCCAAGGGGCAGGAGTGGAAATCGGTCTTTGTCCTCAACGTCGTCGATGGCTGCATGCCCTCCGATCCGGCCACCGGCAGCCGCGTGCGAGATCGAAGAGGAACGTCGCCTGCTCTATGTGGCGATGACCCGGGCGAAGGACGACCTTCACCTCATGGTGCCACAGCACCCGGCCCGTTTTTACCGTCCCGGCGCAAGTTGCGGCACCGCCAGATGGCGGGCCAACCCAGCAGCGCCTTTGCCAAGGATAATGGAGCCCGGATCGCCCCCCGCCGACAGCGGAAAACCATCCGATTCCGCACACCCCAGGAGCCAGAACGTGCGAAAAGCCGCAAGTGCATCTGCTGTCTCATCTGCGACACCGGCAGAACAACGCGGCCCGCGCGCATCAAATCGCTCTCCCCGGCCGCCCTGCTGATGGCAACTGCCAGCTGATCGCTATCTGCCCGGCGCATCGGCATCCGGCTCGCTCACCAGCGACCCACGATCCCTGCCTGCCGGATGTCCCCTGGAGTTCAACTTCAGCGCCCAACGCGTGCTGAAGGCGCGCGCACAAGCCGAGTTGTTCCCGATGATCCGCTGCGCCACGACCCAGCTCACATTCCCGCCTGGCATGGCTCCGCTGGACCATGGATACACCGCCCCGACCTCCACAGCCCCTCAGCACCGACAGATTGAATTTCACATCATCCGTTGGCGGACCAGACCTTGCCTCCAGCGCATCACGGACAGGCTGACGCCGCCGATCCTCGCACTTCCTCCGATCATTTACCGGGAACTGGGCAGTCCTCCCCGATTTGCCGCCCGCCACCCGCCAGAGCGAAAGAATGGAGACTGTCTTCCGATCCGTTGACAAGGAACTTTATCACCTTGTTCAACGGCAAAGACACAAATCCATGGTTGCAATTCGTCAGAATATACGCCGTCTCGATCGAAGGCCTGTCACCGAGCCACCCCTTATGCCTCGTGTCCGCACGCAGGAGATCTGCAAACGTAATCCATGTCAGCTTCCGCTTCCACGTCCTGCGCATGACCTCCCCGGTATATCCGCCGATCATGTAGACAAAGAGAGACAAAGACTCTTCGTTCCTGAACGGAAGGGACCTCAAGGCAAGATGCCCCTTTTCGTCCTTTGGCAAAGGTTCCCGAAACTTCACCAGATAATCATCGATCCTGCGAAGGCTTTCTGACGTGTAATCCAGACTGCCTGCATCAGGGAATGGCCGTACAGGAAGACGTGCCAGCCCCCCCGCCACAAGATCCGCTGCACGACTCTCCATGAAGCTGTTGGCGCCATCTGACGGGTTTTCGGCCCAGGCCGTTTGCGCCTGAAGCACCGAGGCGACACCGACGGCAACCGGAAAAGAACAGAATTTCCTCCGGTCCAGGACCATTAAACGTTCATCCTGCAATATAAAGGTTCCCCCGGCTCGGCTGCGGCAGCCTAACGTCTTGCGCAAACCAGATCAAGGAGCCGGTGCGCTGCACACAACCGCCACACCGAAATACCATCCAATCCAGGGATGACAATTCCGAAAAAAGCCTGAAAGCCGCGAAAGCCGAAACTGTACTCCGCTTGGCTGCTTCATGCTTCATCGCCCGGCGCCTCTCGGTAACTGTTTCAGCATCGAAAGACCGCCCGCGACTGGCACCGGGGCTACAACTGCCTGCGTTAATTGCGCCCTCGCGGCAGACCTTCTCGCCGGGCTCACGGACCGAAAATCCCGTTCCTTGCCGGATTTCCGCATACAAGGTCGCCTTCGGCCTCCGCAGCACGTTCCTCCCGGATACAACGCGCCTTTAGCCTGCGACCCTCAATCATCAGCCTGGATCCGGCACTACCAGGTCCGATCTCCAAACACTTCACCTGTTCACTACTGGGAACCCAGGTGCCGAGGGAAAATGACGAGATCGTTTACTGTTCGCGGATAGGTGAGGAATTTCCGCCGCCGGCGCAGCCATCGGAGCGATCATTCCTTCAGGAATCTTCAGCAGGCGGCAACTTCCTTCTCCAGAACTCCCGAAAGAGCATGCAGCCGCTCTGCCATCGGCTCCACAAGTAACTCTCTCACCATTTTCAAAGGAAGAATCGACCTCCGATCAGCATCGACAAGGCTGAACGACAGGGCAAGCGGGCGATCCTCACCGACCACATCTTCCGCTTCGGGCATGATCCGCCTGAGATCCTCGACGGGAATCCACCTCAACTCCGGTTTCACAACACGCCGTATGACCTCGCCCGTATATCCGCCGAGCATATAGACGAAAGCAGCCAGCAATTTCTCATTCCGCAGCGGAAAGGCCCCAGACTCGATGTCGAGTTTCCCGTTCCCGACTTTCGGCAGACGTTCCCGGAAATTCAGCACGTAGTCATCGACCTTTTTCAGGCTGTCCCTGCTGTAATCCAGCGTGCCTGCTTCGAGGAATGGCGCAACCGGCAGGCGCTGCAGCCCACCCGACACAAGATCCGCGGCACAGGCTACCATGAACGTCATGGCAGCGGCTGACCGACCGTTTCCCAGGGAAGCTTCCATTGTCAACGATCCCCATCGTTTCAGCACCGGTTCCGCACAGGTCGCCCGGCGCGTCACACATCTACTCATACTGCTCGAACTATTTCCAGCAGCCAATCCTGTCGCACGGGAGCCGCGAACCGGTCAATGCGCAAAATCAAAACCGGGTTGCCGGAATTTCGTACGTCACTCGATATCTCGCAAACCTGGCGCCTGGACAACAACCCTGCCGAGCGGCACAGATGTCATCTCCCGCACCGATCCGCGCTCCTTCCGTTCCCACCGTACCAAACCGCAAGGCACTTTTCGCGAGCAGGCCACTGCCGCGCGAAATTTCGCCATGCTGCCAGATAGGAGCAGCGTTGCGACAGAGCGGCATGGGAGCACCTGCCGTTCCATCCGACTGCACCGGCAGACAAGCTGCCGCACCACTTCGCCATTGGAGGGAATGACAGGCTTTTCATCCAGGATGCTGACAGAACAGTCAGGATCGCCATCCCGCCGCACAGATCGGGATGGAACCCTGTCCATCTCCCGATTGTCTGAGAGCGCAGCTTCCAGCCAGAATTGGCACCGGCATCCATTCGAGCAGGTGGAACCCTTGCCGAAACTTACGGATGTTCGCGCCCGCGGCAGTCGCGCGTGCCGCAAGACGCAAAACTGCGGCAGTTTCATGTGTGGGATTGCCAGGGTCGCAGCCCCCGCCTTCGACCCCACCAGGCCAGGCCCCGCGCGGATCTCGCATGATTTTCCAGCCGCCGGCATGACTGTGCCAAGGCAGCCACAGCGCAACCTGCGACAGGGATAGGGCGTTCAGACCTCGACAGGTCCCTCAAGCCCCCTCAGCCAGACTGCCCGCATCCTGAGCCAATCGTTGCAAGCCATCGCCGCCTCGCCAGGATTTTCGCCGCCATTTCAGCAGCCTTGCCGGTGTATTTGACACGCAACGGCACGCGAGCTTCTTTCTGCGGAAAGTGGCCTTCGGGGGTGCCAAGATCCCATCCCGGCAAAGCGTGACCGTCACAAGAGCGCAAACTTGCGCTCAAATTCGCCGATTCCAGGTTGAACCGCTTCATAGACGGCTGGATCGATTCATCCGGCTGAGAGCAGCCAGGGGACAGGCCCAACTCCGGCAATTGCACCGCTCACCGCGCCACGGCCACCGCTGCGAGCCATGTGCGCTACAAAGTCTGCTCGCGATTGCGGGCAGGATTTCAGACGCGCGTCGGCTCAATGGCGACCTGCCGGAATCCGGCAGCGGCGAGCCTGGCTGCGCAGTCGGTGTCCTGCAGCGCACCCGCGATGCACCCGGCCCACAGCTGCATGTCGCCGCGCAGCTGCTCGGGCATTTCGCCACGGGTGACGATATCCGAGACGGCGAAACGCCCGCCCGGTTTCAGGACACGGAAAACCTCGCGCAGCACCTGATCCTTGTCGGCAGAAAGATTGATGACGCAGTTTGAAATGACGACATCGACCGAGTTGTCCGGCAGCGGGATGTGCTCAATCTCGCCTTTGAGAAATTCGACATTGGGTACACCCGCCCTGCGCTGGTTGTCGCGTGCCAACTCCAGCATTTCGTCGGTCATATCGAGCCCATAGGCTTTGCCATCCGGTCCAACGCGCCGGGCTGACAGGAGCACGTCAATGCCTCCACCGGATCCGAGGTCAAGCACGATTTCCCCCGCTGCAAGCTCAGCCAGAGCCGTCGGATTGCCGCAGCCGCGCGACGCCAGCATCGCCTCAACCGGCAGACCGCTGGTCTCATGTCTCATCCGGGTCGCAAAGATTCGAGCTGATCGGGATGTCTGCAGCCAGTTCGCTGGGGCTTCCGCAACAGCGCGACGGACCACAGCAGGAACCGGATGGTGCCGTGGCACGGCGGGCGGCATCGCCATAGACTCGGCGAACGGTCTCTTTCATGTCGGGTGTTGTCATGTCCTGCTCCTGTTGATGCTTGCCTGCGGTTGAACGGCAGCCGTCATCCATTCGGCCGACCTCGCACAGGCGGTGCTGCAGCGACAATCTGTCGCGGCCCGCGAAAGGCAAGGCCTGCAACATACGGATGCCGCCTGCGACCGGCTTTCCGTGAAGGCGGGCACCGTGGCGCGCGACACGCGGGCGACCGGATCCGAAAACTCCCCAATGGCTCGTCATTGGTTGGCCGGGACAACTGCCGGGCAGGATTCACCCGCGGCATCGTTACAACCGGGAAAGACGAAATCGCACGGCGGCACGCCGGTCCGGCAAATTCGGCCCCGACTTCGACCGCACAGGGGCAACGTCCCAAATCCACGCTCCTGCCACAGCTGCAACGCATCGGGTGACGGCCGCCCTTCGGTTCACTGCCGGTACCGCACCTCTCACGGGAATTGTCGGTGCAGAGCGAGAGCAGGCTGCAGACGCTCTTTGGCGCATTCTGCTATTCCCCTGCATCAGGCTGCCCCAGTCGCGGGCTCGCAACAGGGCAACAACAGAGCGACGGCCGGGTTGCACACCTCGGGATGCCCCTGACAGCAATCGCGCATGAGGAATGCGATCAGCCCGGAGAGCACCGGAAAAGCGGCGCTGTAGATGATCGAGCGGCCCTCACGGCGTGACACAACCAGACCGGCGTGTTCCAGATGGCTCAGGTGAAAGGACATGCGAGAAGATGACGCGCCATCCATGGCCTTGCCGATCGCACCCGCCGAAAGCCCGTCGGGTCCCGCGATCACCAGGAGGCGAACGATCCGCAGCCGTGTCTCCTGGGACAGTGCCGCGAATGCATTGAGGGCCTGGGGCTCATTCACAGCAGGAGTTCCGCTCAATATCTCAATATATTTTGAAATATTGTAATCAAATTCTGTTTCAGGTGCAATGCCCCTTGATGTGATGATGTGATGCGTTTGCAGACTGTTGCGGGGTTGCGGGCTCACGCCACCTTGATCGGGCAGCCTGAAACTGTATGGTGGCGCAACAGCGAACGGGTGCGAATCTGTTTGGGGTGCGGTTTCGAATATGGCTGCAAGCCGTTGAAATCGGAAGGCTAATTGGCTAACAGAGGGGCTCGCAAACGCCCCTGCGACGCGGGTGTAGCTCAATGGTAGAGCAGCAGCCTTCCAAGCTGAATACGAGGGTTCGATTCCCTTCACCCGCTCCAGCTTTACTGCCAGCACTTTCTTCCGTAATTTCAATGGGTTAGAAAGAAGCCAAAAACTTCCCCACGCATTTCCTCCAAGAGAGGATAACGTGTCCCGAAAGCCGGGTCCGTTACAGCCACGACTTGGCTGTTTACAACCCGTCCTGGCGGAACAGTCTGGCTCCAGACTCACCCGTCGCTCATGGCACGCTGCGGCAGCAATCTCCTGTCGCGACGGGATCCTCGTGCCGCCTGCCGCGCGGCAGCCAGACCTTGTTGGCGTGCAGCACGTCGCTGTTGCGCGACCAGGATTCCAATAACCACGAGGTTGAGCAGGTTGAATCCGATGCCGGCGGCAAAGGCGGGAGCGTAGAAGCCGAAATGGTCGTAGAGCAGACCAGCGGTCCAGCTGCCGAACGCCATGCCTGCCTGCACCGAGGCCAGCACCATCGGCAGGCGCCAGGCCGCCTCCAAAGGCGGGAACAGCGCACGGATGACAAGTGCGTAGGCGGGAATGATGCCCGAAAAGCCGAGCCCATAGAAGGCAGAGACCGCAAACAGCCCGGCCTCGTCCTGGGTGCGCGAAAACGCCACCATCGCGATCATCTGCAGGAACGAACAGGCCAGAACGGTGACCAGACCGCCGAAGCGGTCGGACAGCAGCCCCCAGAACTGCCGTGAAATGAAGGCCACTCCCAGCATCATCGACAGCATGGCGGCACCATAGGCCCTCGTGATGCCAAGGTCCGTGCATAATGCGACAATGTGACTCTGCGGCATCGCCATCGGAATGCAGCACAGAACCGCTGCAATCCACAGCAGCAGGAACACAACGCGACGATCCCACCCCAGAACCAGACCTCCATCAACCGGCCCCGGGCTGCCGCCGCCCTGCTCCAGCTGTTCTGGCGGCTTGCCGAAGAAGATCACGACAATCACAATAATCATGAGGCTGGCAGCAAGCCCGTAAGCCAGCATGGTGGCCTGCCAGCCAAACAGGGCAATCCCGCGCTCGAAAATCGGCGGCCACAGGGCACCTGCAACGTAAGTGCCGCTGGAGATCAGCGCCAGCGCCGATCCCCGCCGCCGATCGAACCAGCAGCTGACATAGACATAGAGCGGCGCATTGATGCCGCCGTTGCCCAATACGCCGATGAACAGGCCATGCCCGATCCACAGCCACCACCGGCCGCCAAGAGTCGAGACCGACAGACCCGTGGCGATCATCACCGCTCCGAGCAGAGTGGTCAGGCGGATGCCGTAACGCTGCGCCACCGGGCCCATTACAACGCCGCCGAGCGCGGTGCCGAGCCAGGCCAGCGAGACGCCCAGTGCCGGCACCGAACGCGCGCCGCCGAGGTCAGTGGCAAGCGAGGTCAGACCGACGGTGGCGATCCACGGACCACCGAAGGAAAAGCCGAGCGTCGCAAGCACTGCGAGCGCCACCGTCCAGGAATAACGGGTTTCGATGGAAGTGAGGCTGTGCGCGCCTGTTTGCGGGGAGGATGTCATCGCATTTCGAACGCTGCCATCATCGGCGACACAGACTGCGGCCCCCGCTTCTCCGGCAGCGGATGGCTGTGTGTCCGTGACAGGCGACAGTCTGAAAGCATGAGATCCCCTGGCCGCCCGCTCAAAATCATGGCGCCGTGCCTCATCTCTATCGTGCAATATGTCATCGAATTCTAAACACTGCCCCGCCCCTGCCCGGATCCGGCAGACGAGAGCTGACAGCTTCCTGCTTCCTCGCGCGGCAGCCAGCGGCCGGTCACGGCCCCCTCAAAGCACCCGACGCATGCCGCCCGCACAAAAACGGCCGGCTGGCGATCCACGATCCTGCAACCCTGCAGCGGATCGCAAAAAGCCGCCTCAGGTCGCTGGAATGAAGCCCGCCCTCTGCCCGCCCCGGCCCCTTTTCGGACCACCGAAGTCCTCTGTCGGCGCGACCGGACCCGGCGTCTTCTTCCTCCAGGCTCCCTCAGAGCGGTCCTGCCATCAGCTCGGCAAGTCTTTCTTCACAATGTCCTTCCGGGTCTGTTCCAGGCCCCAGTAACCTTTCCGGTTATCCGGATACTGGAATGATTTCTTGGTGAACTGTCCCTGTCTGCATACAATCTCATGTGGTTCCACATGAACGGAAATCCCTTCCGCAACGGCGTCGACAACCGTCGGCCCCGTCATATCGTAGACGCTGGTGATGGTCCCTGCGACGATGTTCTCAACAATCCGGTCAGCGATTTTCCTGAAGAAAGGATTGCCGGGAACACTGGCGAAAAAATAATTGGTCAACTTGCCATCTTTGGTGCGAATGATCAGTTCGCTCTGATCTGCGCTCAGGAAAGACTCCGGCGACCACGACAGGGCAGCGTCGATATCCATGTAGACACCACCGTGAACGAACAGGACAAGAACGCGCCAAAGGTCGGCTTTTGCCGCTCCGATCTGGAGGCGGGAATAGCAATCATGGATTTCCGGAGAAAAATTCTCCCTGATGAACCTGTCACATTCCTCGTCGCCGCAGAACCGGAACTCGAAAGTCGGCGCCATCAGCCGGTTGAACAGATAGTTCACGTAAATCGAGAGCGTGACTTTGTTCGTGTAGTTGGTCAGCCAGAAGATCCGGGGGATCCCCGCAGAGGCTGAATGCCGCCACGGTTTCGCCACAGCAGGCAGGGTGTACCGCATCGACGGTCGCAGCAGGATATCCAGATAGAAAACGCCTTTGAGGATGTTTCCGAAGAACTGAATGGCCAGGGTACTCGCCCGGCGCAAGCCAACTGACTTCATGAATACTCCCCACTGGCGCAAGTTCCAGACATAGCGCTCCCGCGGGGACAAGGGTGACAGCCGGAATGCCGCGACAGCAGACGATCCGCGCTGTGACACGCCTCCGTAGCCGGTTCGGCGCGGCTTCTACCACCCTCCTTCAGAGCGGGCAATGCCCAAACGCAGGCCGCCACCAGACCGCTGAGACGTCGTAATCCCGCGACAGCGGTCTCGACATCGAACGTTAACGATGACGGTGACGTTTTCTCAGATCCCGGTCGACCTGGCGGAACGCTGCAAAAGGCACGCCACTGGCGCCAGGACCAAGGGCAGACCTCCGCCGCTCTGCTGGCAGGCGCGGTCTCCTTTCACATGCTCCTTCCGGGCGCGACCTCGAGAGGCTCCAGGGCAGGATTTGCGGCCTGCCTGCCGCCACTGGGCGGACGGCCGCTCGGCGAAAATGGCCTCTGCCGCCCCCGGGTCAAATTGAGCCGATGTCGAGGAAACGGTCGCAGCAACCCTGCTCTTCTTCCCCATCCCGGCCGTTGGCGACATGTTCAGGCCTGGCCCGGAGCCGGGCTGGCGCCCGCAACGGACACATGGAACCATATCCCGGACTCCCGCCTCCGCAGGCGCGAAAACCACGCGACCATCGACAATGCTGACGCTGCCGTTGTTCCGGAGCCCCCTCGGCGGTGCCGCATCGTCCTCCTTGAGATTGTTCCAGAAGGAATGCTTGCGGCCGTGCCGGTCGTTCAGATCCGCGCAGAAACAGCCATGACAGACCTGTTGTCCATAATCCGCAATGACATCGTCCAGCGCCTCACATTGCATCATGTGGCGCACGGCATCGCTGTAGCGGGCCGTCATTGCACGTTCCAATATATCGCGAATGATCCTGCGGCTCAGCACCACCGCAGCCAAAGGATGACTTTGCGCAAGCTCCCGCGCAATTTCGTCCGTTGCCCGGGAGAACCCGCTCTTCAGCTCCCGGTGCCTCCTGAGGATCAACGTTGCAGCCTCCCCAAGAGCACCCCAGCGCACGAGAAACTCAAGCGCCGGCATGGCGTCCTCGCAATTGATCGCGTGGCGGATCGCCGCGGCCTCCGATTTCGGGAGGCGCCTGAGATAGCTTCGCAGCCGGTCGGAACCCAGAAATTTTCGAAAGCCCGCCAGACGCAGCCGCTGTGCCTTGTCCTGCTGGCCGTCGGCATCAAGAGCCTCGAGGTAGCCGTCGACCGACACGCTGAAATCGGGAGACTCCTCGTCGTCAAAGGAAGCCTGCGCCAGCACCATGGCGGCTTCGCGCTCGCGCCCCCCCGCCTGAAGGCCCATGGCAATTCCCCTCGCGGTCCGCGGGTACTTCCTCTCTTCCACCGGCGTAAAGGCGAGATAGCCATCCACATCGCCCTCGCTCTCGGCAATTTTGCGCAGGACGCCCCGCAGGGCTGCGGATTGATCGGCGCACTCAGCACCGCTTTGCGCGCCTTGCCCGAGAGCTGCGCGCAGGCGCTCCTTAAGATGACGACTGCCGTCTTCACCGAAAGCGGGAAGAATCGCCGGGATCAGATTGAAGAAATAGTCGTGGTCCCGGATGGTGAGCGCAGTGAAAACCCTCTTTGCCAGCAGAACCGGATCCACCTGCGCCTTGACCGCGATCGCGACAATGTCCTCGACGGCCCGCTCAAACACACTGCTCACACAGCACTCATCGTCGTCGATTTCGAACAGCGGAGCCCCAAGGGTCATGAAGCGCCACAGCAGTTCAAGTGCGAGATGCGGTCGGGTCGGGGCGATGCGTTGCTCCAGGGTCTCAAGCTGAGACTCCAGCCTCCCGGCCACATCCACGCTGTCAACGGGATCCATGTCCGCAAGCTCTGTCCGGCCTGTCTTCGCCCATGAGCGCCTGGAGTTCGCTCGAAAGCCTGTGGCGGATGGCGGGGTCACCTTCGGCAAATGTCATCAGGATTTCTGCAAGACGGTCGGCCCCGAGCACCACCGCAAGATCGCCGGAAAATCCATCACCCATGTCCATCCTTTTCCAAACCCATCCGCTTCCAGGTTCCTCATCTTCCGGGAAAGAGGCAAAAAGGGGGAGGCCCCATAAAAAGCGAGGCCGGCCCCCGCCGGCGAAAAGGGCACCGTCCGCAAGGAACAGGCTCCCGAAGCGGGCCCAAAGGCTTCAAAATCGAGGCTTCAAAATCCGGGCTTTTCAGAAATCCGCCATCCCACCCCGATTGGTCCATTTCTGCCGGGCTCCGGGGCCTCCAATCGACGGTGACGGGCTGCTCTTCCCGGTTCCTCCGCAACAGGCGGAACCCGATCCGGCTCCACCAGAGCCGTTTCTGCCGGATCGCCGCAGACGCCGCGCCGGAAACTCACGCCAACGCGTCTCAAACCGGAATCTGCGCCCTTGCCTCATAACGGGTCGCAGCCCTGCGCTTGCGGGCTGCTCACCAACTGCCGGATTCCATGACGCTTGGCATGCCATCGACATCTGCCGCTCAGGGCCGCCGTCCGGCTTCCTGGAGGGCATCTGCCGGCTCTCTGAAGGCCTCTTCCCGCAAAGTGGCATTTTCCGGACGGCCCCGGACAAACCTGGACGGCCTCACCCCGCACATTGCGGATGCGTTCCGGATCGGCGAGTCTGGCGCCTGAAAGGGTGATTCGCACGCGACACGCAAAAAGGAGACCGGGCTTTGACGGCAGGGGCATATCTCGACACGCTCAATGCGGCGCAGCGACGCGCTGTCGAGCATGGCGTGGCCGCTGTTGGGCTTGGCGTGGCCGCTGTCGACCATAGCGTGGCCGCTGTCGACCATGGCGTGGCCTCTGTTGACCATGGCGTGGCCTCTGTTGACCATGGCGTGGCCCTGGGCGGCACGATCGGCGGCCCACTGCTCGTGATCGCCGGTGCCGGCTCGGGCAAAACCAATACGCTGGCCCACCGCGTCGCCCATCTTATCGTCGCCGGCACCGACCCCCGGCGGATTCTGCTGATGACATTCTCGCGCCGGGCTTCTGTCGAGATGATCGGGCGCGTCGAGCGCATCGCGCGCCACGTGCTCGGCGACCGGGCCGACCAGATCCGCGGCGCTCTGAACTGGAGTGGTACTTTCCACGGTATCGGAGTGCGGCTGCTGCGCGAATATGCCGAGCGCATCGGCATTGATCCCGCCTTCACCATTCACGACCGCGAGGATTCGGCCGACCTGATCAACCTGGTGCGCCACGAATGCGGGCTGTCAGCGACCGAAAGCCGCTTCCCCACCAAGGCCACCTGCATTGCCATCTATTCCCGCTGCGTCAACGCCGAGACCGCGATTGATGCCGTGCTTGACCAGTTCTATCCCTGGTGCGCCAGATGGGCGGGGGAACTGAAGAAACTGTTTGCCGCCTATGTCGAGGCCAAGCAGGCGCAACATGTGCTCGATTACGACGATCTGCTGCTCTATTGGGCGCAGATGATGAGCGAGCCCGTGATTGCCGGCGAAATCGGGGCACGCTTTGATCACGTTCTGGTTGATGAGTATCAGGATACCAA
>Ga0123357_10010048_pt1 | contig 12000 bp, 11 predicted proteins | sample TergutEmb28metaG_FD_89873 | JGI IMG/M metagenome (GOLD analysis project Ga0123357, IMG submission 89873) | Embiratermes neotenicus P4 segment gut microbial communities from Petit-Saut dam, French Guiana - Emb289 P4 | ecosystem: Host-associated > Arthropoda: Insects > Digestive system > Gut ...
CATTCCCCCGTTACCTCGTCCCTCCTAGGTCCAAATATTTTCCTCAACACCCTGTTCTCAAACACCCTCAGCTTCCTTTCCTCCCGCAGTGTCAATGACCAAGTTTCACACCCATACAAAACATATAGCATATTCACTCACCATATATATATTTTTTTTGGAAGACCAAGATCTTTAAAAGATTTAACTGTAAGAGCAATATACAGATATATCTGTGCAAGTCCCATGACAGCTTCATTTAAATTTAGATTTACGGTCATTTTTTCACCGAGTTAACTAATCTTATATCCAATGTCAACCTCACACCCCAAACAATCAATGAACAGTAATCCAATCCTGATCCACTTCACACTCGAAGGGTAGTAATAAACATTATGCTACTATAAATAAAGTTCTGTTCCTTCCTTATGGCCAAACAGATGCAACACGCTACACAGAACCACCTACCTGGGTGGTTCTCCATCCTCTGGTTCCCTGTACTGCAATCTACATGAAGATGAATGTTTAAGCATTTTTTTGCCATCCAAGCTCCACACTGCCCCAGTAAGAGAAAGGGTCTGACCAATCAGTTCAGACTGGACAGCCACTGGTGCCGAACATCCTCCACCAAGTGTACGCAGGAAGCTTCTTTCTGCCAGAACTCGGAAAGTTGTGGCTCCATGGCATAATGGTTCCAGAAGTCTGAGAGTTGCAAAGTCATCTTCTCTGCACTCTATTGCCAAGGCACCTTGTCCCACAGCATATAACAGTTCTTCTGCCTCAAATTTCTGCAACATCGTTTGTTTCCTTATTTACAGTTTAATTAACAATTACAGCACATCATATGGTCCAGTGATTGGTGAATAATGCATCAGACAGATGTGCAAGAAAGCACTCACAGTCAAATTTTCATGTATTATCCAAGCATTCAACAAAAGGGGCTGAGAAGAGCCACAAAGAACATCAGGATACTCAGTTCCCCAGCCAGTATATGAACCTAGCTCCTCTCAAATAAAAATCAGGCATGTTAACAACCTAAGCATGACAGTCCTTCAGCTTTCAGCTAAAAACCAAAACACTGTAATGAAAACAGAATATAAGGTGCATTACAGAAGTTAAGTTCAGCCCCTTTCAGGCAGATAACTCAAATAGAATTTGTATTACTACTCTCATGGAAACTTACTGGATAACAGCCTGCATCTGTAAGTGCAAATGCAACATGTACAGTTACAACAATCCACATTTTGGTACTCACCTGACCTATTCTCTTCTCCCATCCCATTCTTGTAAGCCCAGCAGAAGCAAGAACCACAGCTGCGTATGTATCACCATTATCTAACTTATTCAGTCTTGTATTGACATTCCCCCGAACATTTTCAACTTTGAGGTTTGGATAACTTCTGTTCAGCTGTGCTGTACGTCTTAATGAACTTGTTCCTGAAGAAGTAAATTCCGACTAGTGTCACAAATATAACGTACGTAACTTACAAGTGACAATGCATTATTTAAATAAGTATAAATTAATTAAATTCACTCACCTATGACACTACCCTCTGGTAAAGTTTTCAGAGTTTTCCCTTCATGTTTTGGATGCAAAACAAGAACATCCCGTGGATCTTCTCGCCTAAAATCAATACAGATAATAAATGCTGATTAATTTACTTCTGACACATGCTATTATTTCCATTTGTTATAAGAAAAAATATTAATTATGCAAAAAAGAAGCTTTAATTCTAAATCATACCTAATGAACATCTATAATTTAAATAAGGAAGTGACAGTGTTAGTCTAATACACTGCTGCTCACTAGTCAGCTTATGACTTCTGACACATTTGTGTTCTGTGACTTCCACCCTAACCAACCATCTAATGAACAACATATAGCTGGGTCCTTTTCTTCAGAAGCTAACAGTTCCTCAACCATTTAAGCAATTACCCACATTTTCTGCAAACCACAGGTTCATTTCTGTATTCACAACAGCCTGCCTAATGTCTCCATCCTGTCAGATTAATCCAAGCCACGCCCTCCCATAAACAACAATTTTATTATTATACTCCTCCTCCTGTCTTCCAAGTGGTCTCTTTCATCCACATTACCTTACCAAAACCATGTATGTATTCCTCTTTTCCCCCACACATACCACTTGTTCCCCTAAAATAATATTTGGTGAAGAGCACAAATCATGAAGCATCACTCCCCCCCCCAAAAAAAAACTCAGAATCTAAAATATTTGCTGAAAAAATATACATTAAGTGCAAATTTTGGTAACAGGGGAAAGATAAACACATCCTTAATCGCTTCCACACACCCTTCATTCTCACAACCAATTTCACTAACACCCACTGCAATGTTGCCCTCTCACCTCATTCCTGGTTCATGCAGTGTTCTTCCAACTCTCTCCCAATAAATTATTGTACACATTTCTCTTCTTCTCCACTATTATTATATCACAATGGTTAAACTTTTAATAAATGCCATAATTTACCAGCACTTTTTACCTTACTTTTGATCAGAACAGTACTTAACAGGATACTGAAATTTGTAGTGACTTCTCATTAAACACGACATCATATGCACTGAATAACACCTCTCATCGCAAGAGAAGGAGAAAAATGTAACACACATTCCATAAATAAAATATGCAACAGGTACATCCATACAGATCTTTTCTTTTATGCAAATGCCTTGAAAATAATATTATTACAGTTGTGTTTCCTCATGACATCCACAGGAGGCAAGATGTCTAATCTAGTATAATGTGCATAGATTACTTGTACTGTTGTGGAATAAAATTTGAGACTTAATGAGTAAGAAAGTAGGGCAAGGAAGATGAAAAACAAAGCAAGAGTAATACAGTCAGCATCACATTTCTCAAACACCTTCTTCGTCTTAGGTTACTGGACCTAAACAGCAGAAACATGTTTAAGTATGTTATTTAACAACACTGGTAGTAATTGACAAGGCTGTTGTACATCATACATACAAAAACCTGTCCATTATCACTGTAGTTATGAACAGCAAAGATATGGACTGAATACAGAATAGGGAAAACAACTGCTGCACATATGTGTCTACAGTACAACATTCCTACAACACCAAGAATTACTGTTATTTGTTTAAGAGGGGCAATGTTTGTGATTAAATATGTAAATATAATCAAAATACATTTACCATATGCCCTAAAATCCATGTCAAATACAGTGAAATGAAAATGAAACACTCTTCCCCTCCCATGGCAACAATACCTTACTTCAACACTGATGCACACGTGACTAAACCACATCTCTTACCATCACCCATCTCCTATAGACCACACTATTTGTATACCTCCTAATGGTTCGGATAATAAAAATGGTTCTTCTGGACCCCTCCCCACCAACTCCCACTGGCTCAGAACAAATCCTTTACCCTCTTCCTTCCTATATAACTCACTCACTTCTTAGACACCTTCACAAAATTGCAAAAAAACAACTATTAGCTTTATCACATCTGTCTGTATGTCTATTTGTCCATCTGTCTGCATGGAAAAACTCAGCTCCCACTGGATGGGGTTCCATGGAATTTGATATCTGAGTATTTTTTCAAAAAATCTGTCAGGGAAATTCAAGATTCATTTACATGTGACAAGAGTAATGGGTACTGTACATGAAGAACTGCACATTTATAACAAAATCTCACTGAATTTTTCTTAGAATGAGAAATGTTTCAAACAAATTTCTAGAGAAAATCAAAACATACATTTTATGTACTATAAATTTTTCCCCAAAAATCATGCTGTTTACAAGATAATGTGCAAAAATGCAGTACATCCAGACAGGCCACAGAAGACCATACAATGTGGCGCACATGCCTTGCTTGCTGGGTAACTAAGGCTACAGACACACACTCAGGATAGGTAATAATGCCTTCCCAAGGCAACAATGGTTAGGCAAACATGCCTCAATGTTACACTATATGTATATTGCCCATCTTCATCTATCTGAAGCTAGACAGCCCCCTGAAGATGAAGGAAGAATGTTCTTCTCGAACACCGGAAAAAACAGAGCACACTACACAGTCTCAAAACCCAAAAGACAACCATAATTTGAACAACCACTGTGAAAATCTGAAATCTTATAATGGACATCACACTCAATGTGTGTTGCCAATGAAGACAGTGACAGCAAATATATATATATATATATATATATATATATATATACACACACACACACACGTGAAGGTCACCAAGGTAAGTAAGAAACAAACCCAGGATGCTTAGACGCAATAAGCATGGTTTGAAAATAAAAGTGACACAGAGGAATATGTTTCACAGCAGGACAGTGAGGCTGTAGAAGCATTTCATGGTATTAATAAAAACCATGTTCTGAAGTTTAACAATTATGTGTACTACCTACCCAGGACTAAAACCAGAATGCCTGTCGAATATAAACCCCAAAATCTAACCCTACAACTCATAAAAGTGTAGTCTTGCTGAAACATAGTTTGTGTTTAATGTACAAGTTTACAACTACAAACTTACTTGGTCATTAAACGAAACCTTTAAGTGTAACCTTGGATGATTACATATTTTGTTTGTTCATGTGTCTTGGCTACTGTCACTTGACTGTGTGTGACTGCAGTCTATTGGCAATCACGGTTTAATATGTTATGAAATGTACAAATGCAAGAAGTAGTGAGGACAGCCACCAAGAAATGTGAAGGCAAGTCATTAAATAACAGGAATTTTATAATAACTTTCTTACAAGAGTACTTATAGAAATTGTTTGTGTCTCATTTTTTGACATTGTCCCCCTGCTTCGCAACACACTTGGTCCACCTGTCCACAAGTTTGCGGGTGCCCTCTAGAAAAAAGCTTTTTGGCGTGGCCTTTAACCAACTTTGCACTGCCTCCATTACCTCGTTGTCATCTGCAAACTTCTGGCCCTGCAAATTTTCTTTCATAGGTCCAAACAAGTGAAAGTCTGATGGCGCCAAGTCCGGACTGTATGGTGGATGTTTCAACACCTCAAATTTCAGAGCACGTAGTGTATCCACCATATGCGCAGCCATATGGGGGCAGGCGTTGTTGTGAAGCAACAATACTCTTTTTGAGAGAAGTCCCCAGCATTTTGATCATATTGCGGGCTTTGACCGGTTCACTAGCATGTCACTGTATCGAGCACTATTCACAGTTTGACCCTTTTCCTGGAAGTGCACCAATATAGGGTCACTGACATCCCAAAAGATGGTCAGCATGACTTTCCCAGCGGAAGCCCATGTCTTGACTTCTTTGCTGGCCAGAGACGACGAGTGCTTCCACTGTATCAATTGTCTCTTACTCTCTGGTTTATAATGGTACACCCAGGACTCGTCTCCTGTCACAATTTGATGGAGAAAAGCATCTCCTTCATGAGCATCACGGTTCATATGCTCCTGACAAATCATCTGCTGTGCACGCTCATGATCATCAGACAACTGCCTTGGGACCCATCTGCTACACACTTTCCTATACCCGAGGCCATCCTGGACAATATCGTATGCAGAGCCATGACTCATGTTGAATTCTACAGCAATTTCATCAACAGTGACTCGACTGTAGTCATGGATTCACTGCTTGATCTGCTGTTTCACTGTCTCAGTTGCACGCTAACTGGTCCCCTCTCCGGTGTTCATCACTGACATTTTGCCTTCCATTTTGAAATCTTTCCACCCAATCATACACTCTCCCCTGACTCATACAACTGTCTCCATACTGAACCTTCATTCTTCTGTAGATTTTAGAAGGTTTCACACCCTCTGACCACAAAAAATGAATAATACTTCGTTGCTCTTCCACGGTGCAAGTTGACAGTGGAGAAGCCATTTTGTACTAGCTATTGCACAGGTTCATACTGCTTGATCATCACGACCCCTATATGGTATACTGCTAAGAAGCCATTTTGTGTCCTGAAATAAGATTTTTCATTGTGCGTACTTTTCCATGCACTTTAGAATAAAATTCCTGTTATTTAATGACTTTCCCTCAAATATTTGTATAACAATTTCCACTAAACAACTGCTCTGGGTACAGAAATAATCATATTTCAAGGTGCTGGTGAATGCAGATTTGTAAAACAGATACATCTCAGAAGATTAATAAGTATTTTCCCTATTCTTCTTGGTGCAAGAGAATTAACAGAGTTAATATGTTACAGATGGCACAATCACAAGTTGCTACAATCTACTTACTCAAGAATTGCTCCTATACACATTCCATCTGGCAGTGTTGTTGGTAAATCCTTTAATGAGTGTACCACAAAATCAACATCTTGATGTTCCAAAGCAATCTCTAATTCTTTAGTAAATAAACTTTTTTCACCTATTTTTGGTAAGGGTTTGTCTAAAATTTGATCACCTAGAGTTGACATTTTAACTGAAATCCAGAACACATAGTAAGTCATCATGAACCAATAACTTGTAAAAGAATTTCCAATATGTATATATTTTTTAACTGATAATATTTAAACCCACAAGAAATTCCAATATGAAGTAATAACCGGACCCCATAACAACATAAACCACATAACTTACACCAAGGAAATAATGAATTTATGTATCTTCAAAACAGAGGTGAAAAAAAACATATTGGAAACTCATAAAACTTTTGAAGGGAGTAATGTCTCCAATTTCAGTTCTTAATTTTTAATTTCTAAAGATAAATTTAAGAATCTTTTACGTAACTGTAGCATAATCACGGCAATACAGAATATTTATAGAGTAAGTTCATGACATTATAAAACATACACCTTTTGTGCAGGAATCAGATCTCAATCTTGGTATAGGTTATTGTATATCTACTATCAAACCAAATTTTTCTATTTATTTTTATGGCAAAACTTGATGGCCCTTGTGGCCAAAACACATTGTATATATAAATAACCTACCACAGAAAAACACAAGTGTGTTATGATTAATTGAGCTATAATATTTGGCTCAGAATACATGTTGCTTGAAATACATGATTTAAAATATCAAATAACTGGATACTTACTTATTTCATACTTCTTTTCAGGATTCCGTTCCATCAAGCACTCAATAACAAATTTCGTTTGAATTAGAGCTAACTGAAATTGGAAAAAATCTGAAGTTGTAATTCTAAATAACAGGATAAACCTAAACTTTAAATATCAATAATCCATACATTTAATTTTTAAAAAAACTGTATATAAATAACAGTACATGCGACAATTGCATGCAAAAACCTACAGACGATTTCTACATATTATATCATACTATAGCCATAATAATACACTAAATAATCGATGAACTATAAACACATTCTTAAAAAATATGGTTTGCGTAACGCACTGAGTGCTGGGATGCTAATGACATCTCACTGTGCTTACAATTAAGCAGCAGGAAAATAGATTATTTTAAAAATACAAATACATAACAAAACCTGCCAATATATCAAAATACCTCAGAAATATGTAAATTATTTGTACGCTCCGTTTTTTCCGGAAGTTAAGCTTTTCTCCAACTTCTTACCTCACTTTTTCTTGATCCGATTTTTATAATTGTTTTCTCTCCGGGTGCATTCTGCTGAATAAAGTTGTTACTCATATTGGCTAACATTATCGCTTTTACTTTCTACAGTCGCAGAAGTAGGTCAGCAAGTTCCTCACGCTGAATACGATGGCAGTTCTTAATTACCCGTGCGTAGTACTTAATAAATAATATATTTTATCACAGTTACTGGCACTGCAGTAGAATGTGTAAATTAAAGTTATGGAATTACGTAATGACGAAATACTATCATAACAACGCCATACTGTAACACAACTCAACTGCTACTCACACCACCACAACCCAAAACTTGCAAGTCGTCTGTACCACAGATCATCTGGTCTGCACCACAGCCTAGATCATGGATCAGATGATCTGTGCTCTAATCCGTGGTTACACAATTGCGTTTTGCACGTCACTATGGTCAGTAGCATGGTCACATGACATCCATGCTCGCAACTTTATCCGTTGTACTAATTGTTCTGAGGAAGTCGATTGTATATTTTTCATGAAACTCGTTGTGAACCTCTGGTTTATAGTCTTTGCGCAAAGTACATACATTGTGCAGTGGCAAAGAATGAATATTGTGATTTGCAGTTGCGGGAGTTAAGCCGTGGTCGCATGCGTGGTGGTGTATGCTGGTGTATATGTTACAGCATTGAAACATGGGTAAACCGGGTACATTTGTTCACATTTTTAATTGTTATTTCATTTATTCCGTAGTCTTGAACTGAATAAGTACATTTTCTTTGCAACCCGTAATTGCTGCTACAAATATGTTATTTGATGCAGTGCCTCGTAACTGGTACGCATACCGGTCAGCTTTAGGGACAAGTCGGTGGTTATATGTTTGTAAATATGTAGGATGTTTTGTGGTGTGCGTTTCGGAGGAGTGCATTTCGTGATAGATGTGTATTTTCATGCATTTGGATTCCTTACATACGCGTCGGACGTATTTCTCTAGACTCTTCGTTTCTAGAATATCTTAATCACACACCGGACAAATTCCAGATGGCGTGCCTCACAAAAACAATAATTATATGTCATTGTCGTTGGATTTCAAAACTGTACTCACTACCTTTTTCAGGGTTTTCTCCTCGTGGTGGTGGTTTTCGTGGTGGGCGAGATAGTGGTGGTGGAGGACGAGGTGGCTTTGGCAGAAGTCCTGGTGGTCGTGGTGGAGGACGGGGTGGGTTTGGTGGCAGGGGCCGTGGAGGAGGCGGAAGAGGAGGAGGTGGAAGAGGACGAGGACGTGGAGGTGGAGGTGATGGAAAATAATTATAATGAACAATAATAATGATTATGTGGATGATTCAGTTCTTGTTCATTAATCTGCTGACTCGAGGGCCAAGTGGCCAGTAATAGAAACATCACAACATACATACACAATAAATGACAAACACAACACAAATGCACAAAAATAAAGCAACAAAATTAAACACACGAACAAAATATAAAGCAAGTTCTCTCAACAGCCCCATACCAAAAATATATGTTTGTATCTGTGAAAGTGTATTAAAGTAAGATAAAACCTGATGTTCTTGCACACCAACTTAGTGGCTGAAACACATCTGACAGGAGAACTGGTTGTACATGTAATGGAAACCATGGAGACGTTCATAAAATTATGAACCCAGATAACTTATGATATCCAAAAATGGACAGATGTTATAAATAGTGATAAAAAGCAGTGTGTTAAGATGGTGCCTTCTGTCATGCAAGATGTGTAACTTTAAATATTTAAGAATATACTGGTAACTGACGTTAGGGGAAATTAAAAAAAAAAACATTTGTGACATAGGGCTAAAAACTTGCATTGGGTGCATTCCAGCTTTCCTGTGTCTGTAGATGTTGTATAGTTCCAAACAGTTGACACATACTAAGGTTAATTCCTAGTTAGTGTTTCATAGAACATCAATAAAGAATGAAGGGCAGAGCAGGTCAAGGTTGTAGTATGAATTAACTCTTATCATCGTAATGATTGGGAGAAAATGTAATGTACATGTTGAAGAAAATGTTTGTAATTAGTTAGTATCCCCAAATCTTGGGTGGTATTTGTACATATTACACAAGAATTGCATATTTTATAAACACAATACAGAGCACGGCTTCGGTGGTCTAGGGGTAGCGTGCTGGCCTTTAGTACCCAAGTTTGCGGGTTCAAACCTGGCTGAAGCCGTCAGATTTTTAGGGCGAAAAAATCCTCAGCACACCTTCCTTCGGAGGGGAAGTAAAGCCATCGGTCCCACGTCGTAGATTTGCAGCGTGTAAAAGATCCCTAAATTTACATGGAAGTTGGAATTTAGGCAATATTACTACCGGACATCTTTCTCGCCCACAGTTCCACCTTTCGCTGCTAGGATCTCTCATGTTGTTGCAGACGGAGGCACCTGGCGGCTAAAGTGGGAACATCTAAAGGCAGGGGAAAGCAATGGCAAAATACCCCCAAGAACTTGCCCAGGATGCAGTATGCCAGAGCCATACCGGTCACATGACTGGGCTCTGGTTCCTGCCAAGCCCAGCCTTCAAGGCTGAATACTAATGAATGAATGAAGTACAGAGCATTTGCTGATGTGTGCTGTCATTAAGTCGTATTATAGCACAGTGCATTTCACAGCAGAGTTTATAGCATTTAAAATGTTGATATCAGCAGTTAATAGATATCTTTGATACTTGATTACATTCCAAAGATCATTCACAAATAGATTAAATAGCGTGGTACTCAGGACACATCCTTATGGGACACGTGAAAGAACTTCAGAAGGCAGCAGAAGGGTGCCTAAAATATTTAATGAAGATTGCTGATTGGTTAGGTAGCTGCAAAATTGGTTAAGGTAGAGATTGGAGAGCCCATATATATGAAGTTTTGGTAGGCAGTGATGATGTTATGCTTTGGAGTGATTTTAGAACTCTAGTTGCAAAGTTGAATCCATAATTAGCAGCTACTTGTAACAAAAAGTTCTAGTAACTATAATTTGTTCCGTTTTGGATAATTCCCCAGCGTCTGAGTTCTAATTGCCGACGTTTCGGAACTCACCGTCGGTTCCATCTTCTTAGGCAGGTGAATGAAGTATGTCAGTGGTTGGATTGTGTGGGGTATTTATACCTGGTTGGGTTGGAGCAGGGAAGTGGCAGAGGCAGGTACCTGCTGGACTTCTACCTGCCCCATATAGCACACTACTTCCTATTGGCTCTGCCAATTCCCCACTCCAACCCAACCAGGTATAAATACCCCACACAATCCAACAACTGACATACTTCATTCACCTGCCTATGAAGATGGAACCGACAGTGAGTTCCAAAACGTCGGCAATTAGAACTCAGACGCCTGGGAATTACCCAAAAAGGAACAAATTACATTTAGAACATGGTGAAAGCTTAAAAACAAGAATTCTAGTAACTGCTTACTTCACTAGCTTTCCTGGCTGCTGTTGTGGTTTGGTGTGTGATCACAGGCTAATATGCGACACTAAAGTGGGCAGAGCTAACGCTTTGCACTTTACATTCAGAGTGATGATAGTGGCATTGATGGATGATCTCACATACAGAAGTTTTGTCAGACAAAAATATAAAACTTGTTTACATCACAGTAAAGCTTACAGCATGAGCAGATATCCAGAAGTATGGTCACACACCCACAAGAGGAACACTTATAGAGATTATGCAACCCTAAAAATTTGGCACTGAATGTTTTACATATGTAACTCAATGTGCCAAACACCACATACACATATTCGCTTTTATGCAGTCCCTATTTAAATGTGGTTTTTGGCTTATCACTATGGGCATTTATTACCAACACCAAAGGGTTAACCCTTCAGCTTGGGGGTATTTAAAACACAGTCAATACTGTGATGTGGGAAGATTTTTCTACGGGGTATTTAAATTTTGAGCTAAATTGTGAAGGAGTCTATTCAAAATAATGTAGTTTTGTTAATAGTGGTCGGATTTTGATGAAACTTGAAACAAAATATTTAGTAATGTCTAACCTTTTCAAATGTCCAATCAAATCTCACCTTAAAAATTTAACTTGGTGTGAAATGCCTTGAAACATTCTTCAACACATAGGGCTGCTTCACATTCGGGGCACCAAAACTCTGTCTCCTTCCTTCTATTGTTTTTATACCACACTACACACCTCTTTGTTGGCGTGGCCTTTTTTTCTGTCGGTGGTATTCTTTCTGGAAAATGCCTTTCAAGAAGTCGCGGCACATTTTTGTCTGTGGAATGATGGCCTTGAAATTTCCTGATACTTTCACTTCCATGTTCATTAAGCAGTGCCTGTACCAGTTCTACTCTGAACTTAAAATGGTCTATTTTGGTCTGTCCTGAATTTGCGCAGCATATTAACATACAGTTTAGAACTGTATTGTTGAGTAATCTCCTAAACAGTTTTATGTACCATTTAGTCATTTTCTTTCTTTCCAAAAGATAGGGTTGAAAGAGTTGGTCTTTTAGATCAACCCCACCCATGTTTTCGTTGTAATCTAGAA
>Ga0123357_10010049_pt1 | contig 11999 bp, 8 predicted proteins | sample TergutEmb28metaG_FD_89873 | JGI IMG/M metagenome (GOLD analysis project Ga0123357, IMG submission 89873) | Embiratermes neotenicus P4 segment gut microbial communities from Petit-Saut dam, French Guiana - Emb289 P4 | ecosystem: Host-associated > Arthropoda: Insects > Digestive system > Gut ...
GATAACGTCGCATGCGACATAGCCAGTCTGGGCTCGGAACCCAGACAGCCAACCAGCCAAAGTTTTTCCCTCCCATACTTAGTCCAGGGCCACCTAGGCCCTAGTCTTTCGCATTATCAGCCTAGGCCCTCAGCCTGGCTTCAAAATCGTTAGCGTTAGCAAATCACCCTGTTAGAGTTTAGGAATCTGTTACTGAGCCCAGCAATGCGGTCAAACGCCAGGAATGGCTAACAGACAGGGGGACACTTTGGCTTGGCTTTGGCTTGGCTTGACAGACCCATGTGATGAAACATTTCGTCTGAAAAACACACAACAATCGCCAATAATCAGATCAGTCGTCGTTTGTATCGCATAAAGGTTTTGGCTAAACACATTTTATTTATTTCTGTCTCGTTGACATTTCAAATATTTGAGAACAGGCATAACAAATCAGAATTGCATTCACGAATATTAAGAGCAGAATGAACCGTGGGAATGCCTGCTGTCATTTGGTGCAGAATATTCTGTCTTACAATTTGCTATGCAAAAATTTGAAGATTAAAGTATACAGAACTATAATTTTGCCTGTTTTTTTTTGTATGGGTGTGAAACTTGGTATCTCACTCAAATTGAGGGACATGGGATGAGGGTGTCTGTGACGATTGGGACGAGGTGCAGTGCCAGGGGAGTGCAGGAGATTGTATAATAAGGAGCTTCCTACTCTGTATTGCTCACCAAATATTATTTGGATGATTACCTCAATAAGAGTGAGATGGGTGGGGCATGTGGCACGCATGGAAGAGAGCAGGGGTTAGGAGTGGGCTGTGATGAGGAAACTTGAGGAAAAGAAGCTACTTGGAAGACACTGGCCTGGATATTGGAAAATAATGTCAATAAGAGATATTACGAAATGGGTTGGGAGAGCGTAGACTGGATTGATCAGGCTCGGGATAGGGACAAGGGGCGGGTCGTTGTGAACACGGGAGTGACACTTTGGGTTCCATAAATGCAAAGAATTTATTGACTAGCTGAGGAACTGTTAGCTTCTCAAGATGTCTGCGATCCATTATGTAACCCTGCTGCACAGGTGAGATAGTGCTGAAGGGTAACCGGAACAGAAACATTGAGCGTTGCTTCTTCAAGGACGTCACTTGTCTTATCTCCACTCTACTGTGGGCTTTGGTTCAGATGATGGAATTTAATAATTCAGGTGGCTACGCATTTCTGCAAAGTGATGTGCGATCCCTAAGGGTTACACACAAAGAGTTAGTCTCTAATGCCGCATGTCGCTGATTAATGCGACAGCAGTGAATGGGCATACTGGACGGGTAAAAAGCCCTTTCCTCTTCTTGAAGAAACGTTATCACATTTACTTAGAATTTGTATTAACCGCTGAGGCCTGATCGCCGTAGGTTTGACTGTTTCCTCGCAAAGCGGTGGACCACCAATCGATAAACGTGTATGGCGGATAAACGATGAGGTATCAATCTGGGAACTGTATGGACGACATCATTATCGTTGTATGTATAATTCGTGAGGACCGTTGGATCCTATTTGTTTGATTCCCATCAATAAAATGTGTAAGTATGGAACATTCTTCAGTTGAAAATTCGCGAACGCAGTCGTTTCAAGTTTAGTTACATTATTATTATTATTATTATTATTATTATTAGACCACTGGAGGGACTCAGGCGTAGATGGGAGGATAATATAAGGATGAATCTTCAGGAAGTGGGATGTGGAGGTATGGATTGGATCGAGCTGGCAAAGGATAGGGACAGGTGGCGGATACTTGTGAATGCGGTAATGAACCTTCGGATTCCATGAAATGCGGAGAATTTCTTGACTAGCTGCAAACCGCTTAGCTTCTTAAGAAGGACTCTGCTCCATGGAGTGAGTAAGTATTATTATTAACAGCGTCATTAGTGTAGTAGCATGTACTACTACTACTACTACTACTACTACTGATGCTATTCTGGGATAGCGTAATCTGTACGTGGGCTAGACTACTGGCCGGGCAACATAGGAATTGTCGTTCCATTCTTGACATGGGAAAATACTTTTCCTTCTGCATTGCTTAAAAACGGCGTCTGGGTCCTCCCACCCTCCTCTTCAGTGCAGAACGCGGGATCTTCCAAGACAATACAGCGGCCGGGGTGTGAAGGTGACCCATGATCTCCACCTAGTACCTCCGGTCACCGGTATGCCCTCATGGCATTCACAGGGGCAATTTTACATTTTACTGATACTACTACACTCCACTGGTCTCCACTTCAGCGTTGTCCCTTTTCTGATGGAAACACTTCATTGTAAGGACACGAAGTTTGGCAGAATGCGTCTTCCTTCATCCTGAGGTAAAAAGGAAACACTTAATCAGTTAGGCCCATTATACGAAAACCTGCCTATATGGCTCGGCCCCTACACACACTTATGCATCCGTTTTGTATTGCTGAGGCACCTAAGTGTGCTTATTTCGGTGAAAGTTAGACGTGGGTATAGGCACATTGAAATTTCCCAAATTTATTCTTCTTTAATATCTAATGGACTGTTTCTAGGATTTTTCAGCTTTAACAAAAGCAACGCTGGACAGTTTAGAGTAATTAATTATATATTTGTTTTTCATAAGTTGAATTTTTTTAGAACATGCATTTATTTATTCTGATTAATGTCCGGTGGCTATAGCCTGTTACGTATTAAAAACAGGTTTTTTTAAGTATGGATACTTAGTCGAAGAACGTTTTGGACGCCTTCTGTACCAGAGTAACGGACTTCATTGAGTCGTACATTCATTTACTGACACTGTTATTTCTTGTCAAAATAGAACCCAGAAAACACACACACACACATATATCGTGGAGGAAATATATTTTTAAAATCCCATTCTGAATGGCTGCCTTTTGATTTATGTTTAATTGCAATTAAAAAAGTGATTCAATTTCAGCTGCTCACTACGGTTTGTTACTATTCCAGTTTTGTCCAAATCTCTCTAGTGATTATAAGTAGTGTCATATCTCTGATGTCAAGGTAACATCATTTTCTTCATATTGCTTTCCAGTTACTTCTTACTTACTTATTTAGTTACATACTTACTGAATTACTTACTTACTTACCTACTCCATGGAGCAGAGTCCTTCCTGAGAAGTTAACCGGTTCTCAGCAAGTCAAGAAATTCCCACATTTTATGGAACCCTGAAGATTCATTACCGCATTCACAAGTGCCCGCCACCTGTCCCTATCCTGAGCCAGATCGATCCAGTCCATGCCCCCACATCCCACTTCCTGAAGATCCATCTTAATATTATCCTCACATCTACACCTGGGCCTTCCGAATGGTCTTTTTCCCTCAGATTTCACCCACCAAATCCCTGTATACACCTCTCCCCAAACGTGCTACATGCCCCGCCCCTCTCATTCTTCTCGATTTGATCACCCGTACAATATTTGGTGAGCAGTACAGGTTATTAAGCTAGATACATAAAATCGTCTCCTAGAATGACTAGTGTCTAGATACATAAAATCGTCTCCTCGAATGACTAGTGTCTAGATACATAAAATCGTCTCCTAGAATAACTAGTGTCTAGATACATATAATCGTCTCCTAGGATGACTAGTGTCTTTGTTGATGTGCGAAACGGGTAGCTCACTACTGCAAATCCGGGGAGTTTAAGCGCCGTTTTAGTCTGCTGCATGAATGTGGCGCTGAGCCGCGTTTTATCCACCCTTGGCTGTGGGTGATGGACGCCAGAAACTGACCGCAGGGAGAGAGGACTTCAAATATCAAACACATTTGACGCATCCGGAAGGAAGTTTCCCCACCTGCCGTATCTTCAATATTCCCATATCTCCCACTTGGGTGCGGTCACCGCTAATGTGGCTCTGATTTATTTATAGTGAAGGGTGTAACCCTCAAAGGGTTGAATCTGCGCTGTTATAAATGCTCTTCTGTCTGTTCCAGGTGAGTGTTTTCCTGCCATTCAAAATAGCTACTGACGTTGCACGAGCGACTCTTCCCATTGCAGTCCCATTTCGGTTGTATCTCCGTAAAGCAAGTGAGTCGTTCTTTTAGACATGCAACTACTGTGTTATTTTTAAAATGTAGTTACAGGGGTGCAGCGCTAGTGGTTTCGTGACCTGGGGGTTGCAATGGAAGAGCAGGTTGACTTCTTTCTGATTGAGGTAGCATGGTAGTAACCCCCTTCTGCAGCTTCCTATGGCTTTAACGTCTCACAGACACGAAGCCCCTTTGTCTACATTCTAACCCAAGTAAAAAAGCAGGTTGTGTATATTTTTGTTACCGCATTTAGTGTCCTATCATATGAACATTTTGCGCAACGTAGAATAGAAGGATATGTAAGGTCTGAAGTTAAATCGGTGAGGTCAAAATTATTTACCTTACTTACTTACTCCATGGTGCAGGGTCCTTCTTGAGAAGCTAACCGGTTTGCATCCAGTCAAGAAATTCCCCGCATTTCACGGAACCCGAAAGTTCATTACCGCACTCACAAGCGTCCGCCACCTGTATCTATCCTGGGCCAGCTCAACCCAGTCCATATACCCACATCCAACCTCTTGGAGATCCATCCTAATATTATCCACCCATCTACACCTAGGTCTCCCCAGTGGTCTCTTTTCCTCCGGTTTCCCCACCAAAGCCCTATACGCCCCTGTCTCCTCACCCATACGCGCCACATGCCCAGCCCATTACTTACCTTACGTGTGGTATGTGATGCCTTGTAATTTGGTTCATAATTTTGATGCCCCTGCGGGGTTATATTTCATATTTATTTACTGCCACTGAGTTTCCACCCGGTGGCATTTGTCGATAGACTGGTATAAAAATAGTAAGGAGACAGCACAAAAGGAGAAACAATAGACAAAACAATACAAAGATAATAAAAAAACACAGAATACACAAAATAGAGAACAAAAATACAAAACAAGAAACAAACATAAAAAGAATATTAAAAAAACTAAAGTGGTGTATTTAGAAAATAATAAAGAGAAGCAAATAATAATGATATAACGTACTACACAGATCCTACATACAGCTACGTAACAATAAATCATTGTTAATACACAAATCAGTCAATTTGTAGGACGGTATTTCAGTGTTGTGTGTTGTGGACTGAAAATTGAGGGTCTCTCTTCGGAAAAAATGTTACTAAATTCCTTAAGTGATAATGAACATGACAGTACAGTCTTGTGTACATTTTAGTAAACGGTTAGATGAATTCTAGGCCAGTTTTATTTTAACTCGTTTGATTTGCGGATTGTAACATAAAATCTTTCTTCTTGTGTTTATTATATATAGGTTGTAGTAAGGTAAAGGTAAAGTGATCCCTTTACAGTCCCAGTGTGGCCCAGAGGGTGGGTAGATGTATAGCTCTACTCTTCCATGACCGCGGCACTAGAAGGGGGTGAGTGGTCAGCAGCACGCCCCGGCCGCACTTAACCCCCGGGAAAGACCCGGTACCCATTTTACAGGAGACTGGGTGGGTCCCAGGGCCGGTCTGGACGGGCGGAAAATCTCGTCCCCACGGGGATTTGATCCCGGACCGTCCAACCCGTAGTCAGTCGCTATACTGACTGAGCTACCTGGCCAACATATAAGTTATAGAAGCAATTTAAAATTACCAAATTTAAGTGTGCTTAAGAAATTACACTTTAAATTTTAAGATCTTCGTAAAAAAAATAGTACGCTTTGTTGATAAGTTTTTTACTCACACGCCTGGAGACGGGATCCTATCGAAACATGTAACTTGTGTTGGCCAGTTGTGGCTTTGTAACAGTAAATTCGCATCTTAGACTGAAACACACAGTACTGATTATTTTCCTGAAATTATTCGGACCTCTTCTTTTCGATTCAAAATTGAATCACTTTGTCATGTCGCAGATGTCATAAGTTTGACGCTGGCACAATTTGTGAGGTGGTCAACCAATTTATGGCGTGAAGAGGATATGAGGGTTCCAGGAGTCTGAGGCTCCCAGATTTCAGTACAATCGGGACATGAAGGTGTCAAGGTTGTCAGCCCTACGCACCGGCCGCCTTTACCTCGCAGGAAATATTCGTGGTACTTATTTCTGTCAGAGACTGAGGCGACTCCAGGGCAATAGTGCGGCCGGAAAGATTGTGTCAATGAAAAATTCCAATGACACCATCGGGAAACGAACCCACGACCTTCCGGGTTGTAGCTCACTACCTCAACCAACTGCGCCACCGCGTGCCCCAGTTATTTTATGGAATGTTCAATTTTTCTGGATTGCGACTGGCAAATTACCTGTTCTGTAATGGCACAGTGTCTAGACCCGAGCAATCAATAGACTCACGCTGGGCTAGACCATAGAGTATATAATTCATCGCAGTCTTTACGGTCAGTAGTGGGTATCGATTTGTGTAGTTTGACTTAACAATCTGAAGAATAAGTACAAGGTACTCTGTGCCTGACGGTCAGTCTGCCAGTCCGTCATGTCGGCAAGCCCCATATGGGGCATATGGCCGCACCTTATTGCAAATAGATTTGCTATGGAGGCCATTCTGACTAGAAGGCGGGTTTGTTTAAGTTAATTTGCATTACAAAGATTGTTTTTTTGACGTGGAACCGGGTACTGTAGGGCGGGCAGCGTTATTATGGAGTAAATACTTCACTTGAAACAAGCACGTAATGACGCTTGCGTGAACGTGATGCAGAAGTCGGAACTCAAAGCTGCAATTTTGATGGGGACTGGGTTTTAAACGTCACGCGCATGAGTGTCGCGCGGGAACACTGCGCAGGTTCCCCTGCGTCGTGCGGCAGCGATATCCGAGCCTTGATTTCTGCGCGACACGCAGTAGTCTTGTGACAACATGCTGGAGGAGTTGGTGTTTGTTGTCGTGCTTCGTATTTTTGTGGTATTAGTTGTTTTTGTATATATGTCATGAACTATAAAGAGGAATTAGATGAAAAATTAATAGCCTGTAAAAGTCTCTCGAATTCTGAAAAATGCTGTGAATTTAATCTCACTGCCCATCAGTATCTTCCTATCAAACTGGAGTAGTATACTTCATCTTTTCATTTACTTAGAATGTCCTTGGCACCCTCACGCATACAGCAAACCAGTAAATCATCATCTTCTTCTGCTTTAAGTATTACGGAAGATGCGATTTCTTCCATCGTCACTGATTAACAACCGCGCAATGACTTCGTTTGTGTCACGCAGGCGTCATTTCACATGGTAGCGCATCACGCTCACGCAAGCATTATTGTGTGATTCTTAAAACCCAAGGTTAGATGTCGTTCGCTCTACGGAGCGCAGTCGTAAGAAGGTTTGTAGTTCCGTTTTTCTCTCCTTTTCGCCAACGATAAAGGAATACGATTTTCAGCTTGAACTAAAGACACAGTCAGGCTACATCTCAAAAAAAATACGAACGTAGAAAAGTGAGAATGTACGTTCGATTCATATCAGAAAATACAGGGGGTTGCAACACATTGAGGTTAAGATTTTTAGTGTTGAATCTGGTGGTATGTATAGTTAACTGCTAGGCTTTATGTGGTTAAATAGTGGCCATCTGCTGTAATATTAAGACAGACTGTATTTACCCCATATAGTGCATTTGTTTCATAAGGTTCTAACAAAATAAGAGCGGATTCCCAAAGCTGCGTTAACTGGTTGGTCCTGGCAATGAGGGCTGTGTTTACTGTGAGGTAGGAACTGCATTTGTGCACATCTGTTTCTTAGAATTCCTACTTCAAAGAGTTAAAACATTCTGCATCCTTTGGGGCTGGAAGATGGGATTAATAAACTGATTACCCTCGAAGGAAAGTTTACATATACATGTATAAATGTTTGTGTGTGTGTGTGTGGGGTGGGGGGTGGGGGGTGGGGGGTGGGGGTATATATATATATATTCATTGTGTCCCACTCGCTACCGAACCCGGCATTTCTTTAATAATTCTAACACCAATGAAGATATTGCAACGAAATTTGAACAGGAGTACGTTCGTTGTGTGAGAAATGAAGAGAAATGTGTCTGTAGTCCACTTCAGATTCCGTTGCAATATCCTCATTAGTGGTCAACTTATTAAAGAAATGCCGGGTTCGGTAGCGAGTGGGACACACTGTGTACATGCTGAGGCCTCGTAAAGGCGTCCCATGGATAGTGGAGTTAATGGGACTCAAAATTTACCCATTCTTATCTCTCTCCCTCCCCTGCATCTTTCTTCAGCCCCTTATGACCCATCTCATCAACCCCAAAACGCTTTTTGCTATCTCAGATTTTCACGTGGTTACCCGTACCAACATTCGTTTGAACAGAGTGGTAGACGACGGACAGATGGGGAATATAGGGGAGTGCGCTGGAGAGGGACATGTGAAGGGGGTCGATCCGCGGTACGTCCTTCGGCGACTACAGTAAGTAGATGTGATGTGTGGATAGACAGAGACGTATAACTGCAAATAAGAAAGGGTTTTCGCGGCATTCTGTACGGCGTCTTGCACGTTGTTTTCCTGGCATCATATTCTTCCCACCCATTTACCTCGACAGTGTTAGGGATAACACGAAGACAAGTAGCCGGTTACCGGGCTCAGTTGCGAACTACGAAACGCGAAGCGGGATTGCTGACCTCTTGACTGAGACTTTTCCTTGATTTGTGTTTAATAATAAAAATGTGATAATTTATTATTAATACTGCTATTGTTTTATACTGCCGATCCTGGTGGCCGCGTCGGTTTGCAACCGCTCACTTTTTGGAATTGCGGGTTCGAATCCCGCCGGGGGTCATGGATGTCTCTCTCTTGTGAGGGTTTGTGTTGTCAGGTAGAGGTCTCTGCGTCGGGCCGATCACTCGTCCAGAGGAGTCCTACCGAGTGCGATATGTCTGAGTATGATCGTGAAGCCTGGATAATGGAAGCCCCTGGCCCAATAGTGGCTGTGGCGCTATGGTAAAACATGTCGTGTGCTGTCTATTTCTTTGCAAGTTTTCCGATCATACATTTGTATGTACGCATGTATAAATTAATTCCCAACTTGTAATTTTAGTCAATACACAGGTATTTAGGCCTGCTATATGAAATGCTGCTTCTAGAAGTAATGAGCGCCTGTATTCCTGCACTAATAGGAAACCTTCCTGAAACATGAAACGCTCACCGCCCTTGGAATTCCGTTATATGCAGATTTTACTACATGAAGGAACAAGCAGAGTTTTCGGAGGAGCCAAAAATACCCGCCTCGTCAATGGGGAGTTGTACTTTCTGATGGAGAGTTCTGATCGTCTGCACACAATTATTAGTTGGACTGGTTACGGGGCACGTATATGTGGCTGTAACATGTAGATGTGGCGGGGGGAGGGGGATGATCGATCACTCTGTTTTATCGGTAACCGCATTCTGAGTGAGTAATGTGAAGTACAGTCATGCTGTTCTTGAGGGCGCGCAGTGACGTATCGCGGTTCATTTACTGCACGCAGTGACGTATCGCAATTCCTTAACTGCGCACAGTGACGTATCGCGGTTCTTTTACTGCACGCAGTGACATCGCAATTCCTTAACTGCGCACAGTGACGTATCGCGGTTCCTTTACTACACATAGTGAAGTATCGCAGTTCCTTAACTGTGCACAGTGACGTATCGTAGGTCCCTTACTGCGCACGGTAAGGTATCGCAGTTCCCTTACTGCTCACAGTGACACACAGTGACTTATCGCAGTTACTTAACTGCACACGGTAACGTATCCCTGTCCCCTTACTGCGCACAGTAACATATCGCTGTCCCCTTGCTGCAAACAGTTCCCTTGCTGTACACAATAACGCATCGCAGTTCTGTTACTGCGCAGAGTGAAGTATCACAGTTCCCTTACTGCGCACAGTAACGTATCGCAGTTCCGTTATTGCGCACAGTAACGTATCACAGTTCCCTTACTGCGCACAGTAACGTATCAACAGTTCCCTTACTGCGCACAGTAACATATCGCTGTCCCCTTGCTGCAAAGAGTTCCTTTGCTGTACACAATAACGCATCGCAGTTCTGTTACTGCGCAGAGTGAAGTATCACAGTTCCCTTACTGCGCACAGTAACTTATCACAGTTCCCTTACTGCGCACAGTAAAGTATCGCAGTTCCGTTATTGCGCACAGTAACGTATCACAATTCCCTTACTGCGCACAGTAACGTATCAACAGTTCCCTTACTGCGCACAGTAACGTATCGCAGCTCCCATACTGCACACAGTAACGTATCACAGTTCCCTTACTGCGCACAGTAATTTATCACAGTTCCATTACTGCACACAGTAACGTATTACAGTTCCTTTATAGCGCACAGTAACGTATCACAATTCCCTTACTGCGCACAGTAACTTATTACAGTTCGCTTATTGAGCAAGGTACCGTATCACAGTTTCCTTACTGCGCACAGTAGGGTATCACAGTTCTGTTACTGCGCACAGTAATGTATCGCAGTTCCCTTACTGCGCACAGTGACGTAATGCCTTGGCCATATCGACCCTTGAAGATGGCGACACGACTTTGCCTTGAAACATCGAGAGGGATCCTGTCACCCAGAGACGCGGCGTCATATTGCAGCGGAACGGAATTCCTCAGGCACATCGCTTCGCACACCTCAATACAACACGCTGCTCTACTCCTGTGTTATCCTGAATTAATTCGACTTGTTCTTTCCCTTTTCCTTCACTCTTTACTGACATATTTCGATTTTTGTGAACAAATTCATTTTCTCCCTTCTGTATTTCTTTATCTTTTGTTGGTTTTTATTAATTTGTTTCTTTTTTACTCATTTGTTTTCCTGGGTTTTCTATCTTTTTCTTTCGTTTCAATGTTGTTTTCCTTGGGTTTTCGACCTTTTTCTTTTTTTTTAGCTAATCCTGTAAAGTAAAGCAATCGGAATTACTGGCCGATAATTGTTCTTGTTACAATATGTTAACGGTAAAGGGTTAATTTCACCCTAGAACAGGCTATAAAGGTTCAGAAGGGGAGTAGATGTATAGCTGTACTCTTTCTTTAACCCCTTCTGGAGAGATTATGGAAACCGGAATATCATTCACGATATATGGTAACAAGACCAAGATTCGAATCGGGTTTATTCCGCGTACACTTTCAAAATGTTACTTTTTGACCTCTTGAGTCGGTTATCTCAGTCGGTATGGCGACTCGCTACGGGCTTGACGATTCGGGGATCGAATCCTGTTAGGGTCGATATTTCTTACGCCCGTCGAGACCGCCCCTGGGGCCCACCCAACCTCCTGTACAATGGATAACGGGACTCTTTCCCGGGGGTAAAGCAACTGGGGCTTGGCTTTGACCATCTACCCCCCATCTAATGCCGAGGGTAAAGAGAGAGTAGAGCTATACTTCTGCCTTTCTATAGGCCTTCAAGGACTGTTATAGGGTGAATTTTACCTTTACTTTTACCTTACTTTCTGACCTTGTAAAGCACCAGGTATAACGTTTATGGTTCTTCAGTGTCATCATCTGTTGGACGAAGAGAGATTGGAAGCGAATATTGGAAATGCTGAAGCGGAGTCCAAAGATTTGTGCCGTTGGTGCGAAAGTGGTACGTCGCCTCGTTTTTGTTAAGAAAACACGTCTTGGATTGTGTCATTTTTCTTTAGTCAAGTAGAAGACAAAAGTATTCAACTTGCTCCGTCTGATCCATTGGTCGACCCAGAGTGTACTTCAGTAACTTCAGTGTTTGAGCCGGTGACGGAACAGAGGTGACTGCCCTAAACGTGGGCTTGTCAACAAACACAAGATATTGGGAAAAGATGGGCTTAAGTATCGCATCAACTGAATTGATTAGGAGATTTCAGGTTCGAACTGCTCGAAAGATACAGATTCAGACTTTTCTGGTTTGTGACACTAAGTAGCAAATTTGATTTCGAAACGTCGGTTGTCAGTAACTCTGCCACTTAGTCTAACAACCCAAAATACTTGAATCCTCAGTTGAATGCCTGTTGGCTTAGTCTAACAACCCAAAATACTTGAATCCTCAGTTGAATGCCTGTTGGCTTAGTCTAACAACCCAAAATAC
>Ga0123357_10010050_pt1 | contig 11999 bp, 6 predicted proteins | sample TergutEmb28metaG_FD_89873 | JGI IMG/M metagenome (GOLD analysis project Ga0123357, IMG submission 89873) | Embiratermes neotenicus P4 segment gut microbial communities from Petit-Saut dam, French Guiana - Emb289 P4 | ecosystem: Host-associated > Arthropoda: Insects > Digestive system > Gut ...
GTTCACACAACGCAATAGATTTACGAAGAGGACAACAAGACCGTTTTAGACCGTTTAGGCCGGCAGGGGACGTTTAAATTCCGACCGTTTCAGAACGTTAGGGCCGGCAAAGGGTTAAAGGAGCGTTATCTTACATGGGACTGTACCTCCCCCCCCCCCAACGGTTTTCATGATTTAAGCCACGGCACCCTATCCTACGCGTGCTGATTAAAAACGATGCATTCGTACTGCGGTTTACTTAAGGCACTGAAATAATATTACGGCACCGTTGAATTTAATAACGGTATTGCTAGCGTTTCCACGTGAGAGAAAACAGTTGTAGAACGGCGAGCTTTTTTTTTCATTTAGGACTTTTAATTTATAAACTGCGGTTGAATTCGAGCATCACGTAATGGTTAAATGATAACAATCGTCCATTACGGAAGCATTGTGTTGGCTTTCATTACCAGCAGCAATGTGCGCCACATTTATGTTGCTTAATGGTTCACGGCGTCTGTTGACTTTAGGTGTTCTTAAATCACATTATTAATTTGGGATTGTGGATGTGGCTACTAAATCAACACTATACTCTGTTTCTTTTCTCGTAAGCTTGGGCGAAAACCAGTCAGAATAACGCTATGCAATAGTTGGGTGTGTTGGTTGGACCGGCTGTAGTTGCTTTGCAGCAAGTTTCCGTCGAGTTACGTGGTACAGGGAACAAATCTTGTGTTTCCATATGTGGAAGGTTGTTGAACCTCACATTTCCTTCATGCGAAAACAATACATTTTCCTGACTGCTAGGGAGAAGACAGCGAAACGACAACTGAAGGTTGCGGAAGAACGTTGTCCCCAGTTTCTTATAGTTATTGACTGGTCTTTGCCAGCGAAATAAAGCTTCAAAGCAGGGAATTGGTGTAGTTGTGTTGGGAGGGTTCAGATCTTACCGTTGCCGGTAGCCGTGGCTGCTGTGCTTCGGGAAGGAAGTAGTCCCATTGACACTGGCTGCTAAGTATGGGTCCGCTAAATTGACAAAACAGAAACAAAACAGGAACTCATTGTTTTGCTACTAATCTGCAACAATTCTGCAACAGTAATGATACATTTTTGCAACTTGTTTGTGTTTTCTGCAACACTAAGGAGTCCCGTCAACGGTCGGTAAAGATCAAAAGGTTTCTGTTTTGTTGCAAGTTTTGCGGTTTTGCAGACTGGTCTCAGGGCGGGGTGGACATGGATTTAACAGCTCGAAAGTGAAGTACGAAAGGGACGTGTAAGATAATGTTTTTCGTTTACTTAATTTTGGCCTCATCCAAAAACGCCTTTTGTTTTTTCTTTCGATATTTTTGATGCGAGGAGTATAAAGCCAGCCGCAGCCGTGCGTATGTATCTTCTTCAGTTTCCTTGGAGCGCCACATAATGTATTAATTCACTGCATCTGTCTGCTGAATTTGGGCAGGACAGAACACTGAAACATCTAGAAAATGTCAGCGTTTTGTCGAATGTGTGTGTTTGTGTGTGTGGACAGTAGTTTCACTTTCTTTTCTGTTTCGTTTTTGCCCGTTTAGTGTCGGGTGTACGAATCAAAGGGACTTTGCGCCTGGGCTCTTAAATATTTCGTTTAGTTCAAGGTGACTGCAGGCAAAAAGACTGCGATTCTATTACCGGCAGGAGCAGGGGTTTTCTAATTGGCTGTCGTATCGAAACAGAGTATTGGGTGCACTAAGCCTTTTATACTGTTGATACAGCGAACTGTCATCCGTCTGATTACTCTCCCCATCTAGTTCCGGGTTTGCAAGTTGAGCATTGATGCTATTTTAGTTTATGTTTGTGAAAAACTTATTACGTGCAATTTTGTCTGTGTTAAATATGCCGGATGTGATCTCAAACTATCACATTGCTGTCGGTTTTGCAATAAAATATTTACCGAATGACGTGTCTGCGTATTAATGAACCTGTCTCCAAATCAGATGTGAGTAGTTTATTAGTTATTTCTATCACACCGTAAGTCAAGAATTTTGTTTTTTGTTTTTCACGGTTTAATGTTATTTTACGTGCTACAAATTACACCGGTTAAAGTTGCGTATTTTTCGAATATCACTCTCCGTCATTTTGTTGGTCTAATTAGGCGGCACTACTGTCGATCGCATATCGCAAGTCCGCAAATCTACCTTGTTGTAGTACCGAGTTAGGAAATTATATATATATAACGTTCAGATGGCCTCTAGAGACATAACACTGAGCGTGATTTCGTGAAAATCGATCAACTGGTTCAAAGGTTTAAATGTGGACAAACATACACAGACAGGACTCTAGTGTCGTAAGCATTTTTGTTGCCTAAGAAATACGGGTTGAAAGAAAAGAGGAAATAAATAAATTAGTCCCAAAAAGGACTGCCACATTAACTTTCACAGAAGGTTTACAGCGTTTTCTTGTGTAGATTACTTCATACGTAATGAAAATGGATATCATCAACTATGATTCCGACATAATAGGTCAACTACATTTGTCAGATAATGGAGAAAAAATGGAAGCGCTGTGAGGCAGTACGTCTGTCTCCTACAGGCTTGAAGGAAGCATGTTGCAGAATAATTTTTGACTTTGTTATTACCATGAAAGTAATTAGGATAGTGAAAATGTCCAGTCCAAACCTGTAGTAAAGTCGGAATAGGTATGCTTTGCTATGCAGAAACGTCTGAAATAAGGAGGTGCATTGTGCCCATTCCTTTTAAACTTTGCTTATAGTACTCCATTAGGAAGGTCCAAGAACGCCAGGGGATTTGCAGTTGAAAAGAGACTCAGTAGCGTGTACAGTGCGCTAATGGCGTTTATTTATTTAGTGACAGAAAAACCACACAGAAACTCTATTAAACGCTAATTAGCCGTCTGATCTTTATAAACACAAAAAGAGAAATGCGTAAGTGTAATAGTCCTACGGTAAATATCTTGACCAGAATACAGCACAGAATCGTAATGGTGACTGTATGATCTGCCCCATTTAATCCCCTTGGATTGTGAGAAAACAGTGTAACACACTGGTGACGTCACAACCACGGGTTCCCATGGTTAACGGGTTTCGGTGTCCAAGTGAGAAACACTAAAACAACGGTGACGATAAATATCGTTAATCGATATGTCAGTGACGTCACTGTTGCCGGTTTCCATGGTTACGATAGGGTTTGGTAGATATAATTTATCGCCAAGAAAACATTGTAATCTTATTCGAGTAAGCCTTTGATGATGCTCTTGACAGTTCGTGTTTTATTGAGTAAGCAGGCTTCTTTGAAATATCGAATGCTGTTGATAAGAAGTTGGAAGTTTTTCAACAAGCTCTCTCTTAATAACTTCCCAAATTCATGGAGCCGATATTCAGTAGTTGTGGTTTTCAGTATCTGTCCATTGCCATAACGTATGCGAACTCATCAGTTGAGGGATTATCTGTGGAAATCGTAGCTAGAAACGGGAACTGTCAACAGGTCCCGTTGAAATTCCAGTGTTTTCAATGGGCTTTGTAGTAGTTTATAATGTATTCGGACGGCAACAACAAATCGAAAAAGCATAGAAGTAATTAAGAGCAGATTACGTTGAGAGGATGCCTACTGCTATTCGTTGAAGGTTTCATGTCCTCCCATTTCCCATCCAAAGACCGATATGTTCGAACATATTTGTCTCTGTTTTGTGTGGGAATGAAACTTGCCCCCTTGTCCCTCTGATAAGTGCAGACTGAGGGAGTTTGAGAGCAGGATGCTGAGGAGAATGTTTGGACATGCGACACAAGACGGAAAATGAGGACGGAGAAAATTGCTTAAAGGGGAACTTAGTAATTTTTATTCTTCACCAAATCGTATTTAAGACGTTTAGATCAAGGAAGATGAGATTGGTGGGTTATTTAACATACATTATAGGACTATAAACTGCATACATAATTTTTGTCGGTAGGTCGGATTGGAAGAGATCACTTGACAGTCCTTTAGATGGGTGGATAACACTGGTCGGCAAAAACATATTTCTCTTCAATGAATTTTATATACATGGGTCCGTGCATCGTGAATCGAATTTAATAACTGTCCAACAAAATGCGACTTATGCAGTTTATTACAGTTCTCTAGGCAGCTCTACATGTTTCGGGTGTTGACACCCATCATCAGGAGCTCGTACAACTGTAATTACAGCTCCTGGTATTAACCGGATCTACTACCATCCGCTCTCGTTGTTGAGTTGGAACTGATAACGTGTCACCCCGTTAACTATGGGAACCCGTGGTTGTGACGTTGCCAGTGTGTTACACTGTAATTACAGTTGTTCGAGCTCCAGATGATGGGTGTCAACACCCGAAACATGTAGAACTGCCTACAGAAATGTAATGAACTGTATAAGTCGCATCTTGTTGGACAGTTCTTAAATTACATTTTTCTTCATGTTAAAACTTAGGGCCATTATAGTTTGGACGTTGCTGAATCCGATTATGACAACCAAGTAGCCCTATCTTCCGCCATTGTTAAGGGAGAGATGAATAAATTAGGGAATTACGTTTGTAATAAAAAATTAATATATTGTTGTCTAATCAGAATATACAGTATCAAATAATGAACGATGTCTCTATATACGGAATCCTAACTAGAAAAAAAATTAAACACTCGCTTTTTCTTCTTTTGCCTCTTATTTTCGCCAGTTGGTGTCTCCCTTATAAGACTCCAGCAGTGGTCAGTGGTCCATTTTACACTGTATCTCTCTTCAATTTAGGAGATATCATGATGGAACCTTTAGCCATGTTCATCGGAGGCAGCTCCCATGTTTTCAGGAGAAAATCCAAATGGGAATGCAGAAAATGAGGTTTCAGTAATGTTTCACATGACACCGTATGTGTAAATTAGGTCCTGCAGAATTTCACTCTAAGTTTCCGCTCTTTCATTGCCTAGAAAGTATCTGCAGACGTTTTCAAATGCCTTCCAGGCTCTTATTTCTGTAGAATTTAATTTTGTACTAAAGCCTCGGTTTTCGAATAGTGTAATTTGTGGACCAACGAAAATTCCTTCTTACATTTTGGCCTCACTTATTCTGGGAAATTGTTGCCTCAAATAGGCAAACCCTTCGCTTTATTTATCCATCGCTTTCACAGATATTTTTATCAAACCGAGCTTGATATGCATTGGAGGCAAATAGATTATTGACTGCCACGTTCTTCTGCCTTATGTTGTTTCTGAACGGAGTGGCCATTTTTTTATTCTGTACTAGCATTCCCTCTCTCGGCTGCCCCATTCAGATTAAAAGCAGCAGGATGTAGAGTATCCACCTTGCAGCACAGTCACCATTGCTCTAACGTTCAGGTTAGCACATATAATCCGGCGGTGTTCTGCGTATGTTTTTTTTTTTTAAAGCAAAACCTGAAGGTTCTCTTACGTGTCTTTCACGTGAAGTGCATTAGCCAATGGGATAGAAGGGAAATGATTTCCATTGTGGAGTAATACTGTCTTCAAACTGACCTTAAATGAATCAAAAGCCTCCATTGCCCAGAGGTGTGTTCAAGTTGCAGTTCTTCCGTTAATTCTTGGTTGTTTTTTCGGTACACTATATCACCATCCATTGGTAGTACGTTGCTGTGTCTGACTTCCTCTTCGTATAAAGTGCTACTATTACACCTTTCTCAAGGAGATTTCACTGCTGAAGCCGTGATCCAAGTAGCTGAATGTTTGTTTTGTCGCTGTGATAATTATCAAACTGCAAATTAAAGGGACGCTAAGCAGTTGGAAGGAAGCCTTTTCAATTTGAGATATAGTTTGAGACAATATTATTCTATACGTAGGTATATAAGTATCTTAAATAAGTAAAAATAAATGAACAGCATAAAAAACCTTTGGTCCAGCCCCAAATTTCGGTTTTTGGCCGTTCAACTGAGTTATCAACTGGCATCATCCAAACGGAGGGTGGCATAAACATCTCATTCACACCTTCGAGATTGTAACCGTTTTTGCATTAAGAGTACGTGGAAATTGACGCCGACCAGTGTAATAATTAAATGAATCTTAAGAAAGTAGGTATGAAGATGTTAACTGGGCTTACTTGGTTCACGGTAGGCACAAGTGCCGGGCTCTTTTGTGCTGGGTCATGAATCTTCTGGTTTCATACAAGTTGGGGAAATTGTTATCTTCATGACCTTTGTCAGGAACCTGCTCTGTGCATTTAGTGTGTGGTCTTTGGGATTGGATTACTTTAGGCCATTACCGCGTTAAAGCTTTCCGATCCCTAAAGTGCTAAAAAAAAAAAGGTTGTAGAAGAAAACAATTTAAAAGGGAATTTGTGAAAATCGTGCAAAGTCATTGATTTTATCGGGCTCTTTTTTCCCTCTCTTTGATAGGCGTCCTAATCTCTGAGATCATGAAGCTGTAATATTACGCAGAGTTCTTGTCATACGTCTTACTAATAGAGTTTGCTTTCCTGAGGGTGTCCTTAGTCCCAGCTTGGGACCTTGTGTTGTCCTGTTTTTAGGTCTTATGTAGATGTCATTTTTAAGTGCTTTAGTTAATGAAGTTGGTGTCTTTGACGTATCTGTCGTACATTCATCCATCATCGGTAGCATCTGTTAACTGATTTAATTGCATTCTCTTTTGAGGAGTCGCACCAAAATTTCAGTGCAAAATATGTACGAATATACTATTAGTAAGAGATTCCACTTTACACGTATGTAGTCTTTGCTTAATACCTTATATCGTTCTGCTGAACGGCCGAATGGCTGACTCCCTTCCCAAATGGCTGAATAACTAACTGATTGACTGACTGACCAACAATTCAACCAATTAACTCTGACTCAACAATGCGTAATTTATAGCGACTTTCACATGGGTAGAAAAAGCGTTTTTTGGCTTCAGCATATCTGTCTGTCCATCCGTCTGTCTGCATGATCTCCTCGGCTCCCACTGGACGGACTGTCCTGAAATTTGACATTGGATAAATATGAAAATCTGTAGATAAAATTCGGTCTTGTACACAATTGGACGAAATGTCAGATATTTCACAAGAAGATCGGAGTAAGTTTATTTTGTTGACAGCGACATAACATCACCGTAACATCGATCTTTTCGAGTCAGATTGTATTAGGCTATTCGAATAGGCGAGGAGGTTTAAGCTCAGCAGTACATAGAGTACGCAGTATTATGTAGCTGATCAACTATATAGGAGAGGGAACTAATTGTTACTTTTCCATGGCAACACTTTCAATAATTTTGTATTGTTGACAGTCTCACGTAGCTGAAGAATACACAGAACGCATTGTTGCATTTCCATTTCAACAGTGATAGGCGAACGCACCGTTATGTTACGTTGCATGTACAGTACATTGCCTGTTTTGTTTAAGCATATATGCAGCTGAAAAGTTTCATTGATTTTATGTAACCCGAAAGTTTGTAATTGTCATCACAAAAGTTCTGCTCTCACAACCTGTGGTTAGTAAGTAAAATTAAATAGTCCATTTATAGTAAATTCTAATGCAATAATCTAGTGAGTAATAAAATATATAACGAAGAGAACATTTTAATGTTTTTGGGAGGATGGAGTGTGGGTAATAGTGTGATGTTCAGATGAATATCAGAGCAGACTGTGAAGATGTGCCGGTCCCAGTGGCCGCGCGGTCTAAGGCGTAGGTCTGCGGCCGCTCGTCTGCTGAGATTGTGGGTTCGAATCCCACCGGGGACGTGGATGTTTGTCTATTGTGAGTGTTGTGTGTTGTCAAGTAGATGTATCTGCGACGGGCTTATCACTTCTCCAGAGGAGTCCTACCGACTGTGGTGCGTCGTTATGCGTGATCTAGAAACCTCGTGAATGAGGAGGCCCTGGCCCACTGGGGGGCTGTCGCGCAAAAAAACAAGCAAACAAACAAACTGTGAAGATGTGAAGTGCAGTGACTGGCTGTCCTATAGTCCTAATTAGTCTATACACTTCATTGAACGCTGTGATGAATCTGTGGAATTTCTTGGTTGCCCGAACAACTACCGAGCCGTAGTTACGGTGTTTCTGTACACTGTAGGTGGTTGCTTGGGAGACTGGGTGGCTGTAATCTGTATCGCCCCACGGTCCTGTTCAAGTGGACAGGCGTCGTGTTCAGGAGATACACTTGGGTCTCCCTGTGCTACGCCTTAATTTTCATTATTTTGCAGCTAATTTCTGTTGTGTCAAGCCCGTCGTTTAGCTGTCTATTTCTCGCTCTTCGATTAAGTCCCCAACTTTCCCAGAACGATAGGCTGTCACTGTGAAGATAATTTGTAGATATAGATATATTTAACTGCAATTGGGTTGACACCCGGTGGCAGTATTACAGTACACATTTACACACAAACAATACATAGAACAACACAATTTATTTGGGAAGAGTGCGGGCCGTGCCCCGTTTTTGCGAGTTATACGCTGGCATTTGCCTTACAATTGAGGAAGAAGCACGGAAAAACCTCAGTCAGGGTAGCCGAAGAATGTCAGTTGGCATGATGAAAACAGAATGTACAGAACAGAACATACATAACAATAAGAATACATAAACATAACAATAAAAATACGTACCTTACAAAATTAAACAAAAGCATAAAAAGGATATATATATAAGCGAAACAATACAAAAACACACTAAATACAAGTACACATATTACCAAAACGCCCATACATTACAAAACCCACACATGTACACACACCACATATTGTCCCCATACACCGTACACCCTACACGCTATGAATGCATATGGAGAGGTGTATGTGTATCTCCACTTATTTTCAACCTTGGCATTAAATGAGGCGAGTGGTCAACTTTACGCCACGGTAGCTTTACCACACGAGTGAGGGCACCCGGCGCTCGTTGAACAGCCGATCTGGACGTTTCGGAGAGAGAAAAATTTCTCTGACATCCAACCCGTAAGCTGGTCACTATATCGACTGCACTGTCGTGGCTTCTCTTAAATGTCGAGGAGTCTTCATGAAGCCTTTAAAGACTATAAACCTAACCCCTGGTCGGTTTATGCTGCAGGCCCTAGGGATATAATCGCTGTTTGTTGTGAAAATTGCAGGAAATATAAATATAGTACAGGTACATTCTGGGCAGAATGTAGGGTCGCTAGAGTGTTCAGCTTGTTGGTACAGTACATAGGAATACAGCAAGCACTAGATTTTCAAACGGGCCATTATTTACCTATATTTGCTCTACATTCATTTTTTCTCTTATTAAGTCAATCCTCATTCGATGATCCACTCGACTGCTTATTCGGTTACGCGATTTTTGAGCAGATCAATTGATCGTAATCTCACAACATGGAATGTACACGTTCTGAGTGGAAGGGTTTTTGACAAACTTTGTACTGAGAGTCGTTACGAAACGTCCAACAAGTATAGCCCACCAGTAGTTGTATTCAGACTGAATTGTGACGTACCCTGTGTGTTGTTGAGCTTAAACCTCATAGACTATCCTAACAGGGAAGGGAAGTAATCTCTTTCCCAAAGCGTCCAGGTTTGCTCTGAGGGTGGAGGGGGGGGGGGGGCTCACCTGTCATACTTTTCAATGGGTGACATGGTAAAGGTGTACATATACACAGCATGAAGGCATGTAGAGGAACTAGAAGTATAGCTATGCTCATTCTTAATCTCAGCACTAGACGGAGATGCTTGGTCAGCGTCACGCCCCGGCCGTTTCACCCCCAAGGAAAGAGCTAGCTCCACCCATTGAACAGAGACTGGGTGGGCCTCGGAGTCGGTTTGGACTTCCCGGAGAAAAGAAAATTCTTGCCCTAGCAAATGGGTACCGTGTGTTTTTCCTCGGGACGCAGTGGCCGGGGCGCGAAGCTGACGACTTTCATCCGTATGCCGTCATGGCGTTCACAGGGACAACGATTGAGCAAGTGTAGGTACGTGATAATTTTTAACAGCTTTTGAACCCAAAATATTTCTTGCGAAGCTCTCCGGCCTGCGATACTTATTTGGCTCCCAGATAAAAAGACACTGCCCACCTCTTGTATAGACTCGGCGCATGAGTACGAAGTGCTCAGGAGAAATGTCGATTCAAGAGAGACGCTGTTGGCCTAGAACGGGACTGGAAAGGCATAAATGTAATGAGGACATTCATAATTTGTCCTTTTCCATAAACATTATTCTTGCAATTAATAGTACAATTAAATTTAGTCCAGTTCTTGTTTATTAACGTGCAGAGTCAACAGCGAAGTGGCCGGTAACAGTAAAAGCACAATGTACAAACACAAATAACAAAAGACAATAAACGGCACACACACGAAACGCAGAGCAACATCAGCAGTAGTAGTAGTAGTAGTAATATTTATTGAGTTCACTCCAGTCATACTACGCTTTTCATGGAAATGCTCGTAGATTGTTGCCGCATAATCGCGATGGCAGTCCCCTCAGTATTATGTATTTGAATTAATGCGTTTCGTTAGGTTTGTTTAATCATTTATATTTAACTTCGTCGGAACCTTTTATACCTTAATCTGTCTCAATCGTTTATGCCTTACGCTGTCTTTACAGTAATGAAATCATGGAAGATATGTGTGGTGGTGCTGGGGGTTATGTGTCTAAGACGCTCGGAGACACGAGGGAGGCGAACTTTCAGTTACTAAATCTGAGTACACGAAGGAAGATCTGGGCAGAGATGATGTAATAATACTGAAATGAATTCTGGGTGGTGAAGGTGTAGACTGGATTGAAATGGGTTCGGATAAGTTCCACTGGCTGACTTTTGTGAACACGGTGATGAGCCTTCGGACTTTATAAACGCGAGTATTTTCTTTACCAGCAGAGGAACTACGAACTTTTGAAGGACGGTCCTACACCATGGAGTAGATAATTAGATGAGATATCTTGGGCTTATTAATACCAGAAGGAGTTTGGAATTATTCATAAGCCTTTATATATTTGATTATATAATGGGAACTGAAACTGTAATTCCTCTCGCTCTGACGTCCCAATTAAGAAAATTGTTGTTTTACGTCTGGAGTGAACTTTAATTAGAATGAAATGTTTTGAAAAGCTGAACATCCAAGCAATTCATACAACGCTGAATTTCGAGTATACTCAGGAACTGATTAACTTTTTCGGTGACCGACTAAAAGCAGGAAATATTTGCATTCGAATACCTCTCTTTGTTGTCCCGCTGTGGGCCATAAAAACGTCGCAGCTAGGTACCGTCATGTAATGCGAACTAAATCAACCTGCACTATAGGGGTCGGATTGCTGATGACGCCATTAACATTATGTTTTTCAGGTTGACTGAGTGTTTGCCTCTTTTAATTTGAATTTAATGAAAGCGATCGAAAATCGGCTACATGAATAATTGGTTGCTACACCCGTATTTTACTGAACGTGGCTGTTAATGATGAAGACTGACAAAAGCCGATGGATGTCGTCTAACTGGTGAGAGCGCTGAAGCCGCCTGGCAATACGTTCTGTTGAAGAGATACACTCAGTTTCACTTCGCGTCTTGTACTCATTCATCTCTGTTAGGGCATGATTCGTATTCGAAAGGGCTGTAGTTTTGATTCTCGATCTAGAACACGATTTAGCAGACTTTTTGTGGTGTTTTTCACTTCCTCGATGTCGCGGAGTTTTTTATGATCAAATTTGTATTTATTCCGCAAGCCGAGAAGTTCAATCTTGTTACGTATTCCAAAGTGTTTAAATATGCGCTTAAATATGACCTTAAATGGACCCGAACCTCGCGCATATCAGTTACTCATTCATAATTATCCGTTCGACATTTTAGGCCACAGGTCAAAGTTTTGTAGTAGACAAACTGTCGTCTGTCGTTAGACGAAAGTGAATCGAAAGAATGGCCTCACTTGTTGCCTGAAGTTTGTAGTGTTGTTATGCGCCAATACAGGTGATCTTATAGTCCATATATCCCTTTGAGACGATGGAATCGTTTTTTTTTTTTTTTTCGTTTCCCGGGTCGGCCATGGCTTTTTTTTTTCTTTTTTTTCTTTTCCTTGTGAAAGTGTGAAGGAATTAATTGGTTTTTTTCGGCGCCCCGGACTTAATGTCTTTTAAGA
>Ga0123357_10010052_pt1 | contig 11999 bp, 6 predicted proteins | sample TergutEmb28metaG_FD_89873 | JGI IMG/M metagenome (GOLD analysis project Ga0123357, IMG submission 89873) | Embiratermes neotenicus P4 segment gut microbial communities from Petit-Saut dam, French Guiana - Emb289 P4 | ecosystem: Host-associated > Arthropoda: Insects > Digestive system > Gut ...
AGTGTCCTGCCCTTGACAACCAGACAAACCACAACAAGTGTCCTGCCCTTGACAACCAGACAAACCACAACAAGTGTCCTGCCCTTGACAACCAGACAAAACACAAGTGTCCTGCCCTTGACAACCAGACAAAACACGACAAGTGCCCTGCCCTTGACAACTCATGTGCAGTGTAGGCCCGTCCACCAGCTCTGCTAGGTTATTCATTGACTGAAAGCTAACACATGACCTGCATCAACTTACAGGGCATCAGAGCTCAGTTCCTCTGGAAAGTGTCACTGGGTGTTTCCTGACATTTCAAACGAATGTGTTGCCTCCATCTTCAAGGGTTGAGAAGTCCAAGGAGCCTTGAACCCCTTGATACTTGAAGATGAAGGTGACAGACACTGCTTGAAAACAATGGGAAACAGTTACCCAGTGTAATATCACAGAAGACTTGAATCCTTACCAACACTGCTGTGGGGACTTGAAATCTCACTTGCATGTTGTCACATTTTCATTTAGCTTACAGTGCTGACACATCCGTAATATCACTACAAGATAACCATTAGTCAGTAGACCCAGTCTCATTGCTGTGAGAACTCAAAATCTATCAGTTTTTCTGTAACATTGAGTATTTTGTCATAACTGGGAGGCAAAACAAGAGGGATAATTTTCTGAATTAATCCTTTCACTGTCACAGCCAAGGCTTCAGTCTTCAGTTACGGTGTGTATCTCACATGGCATTGGATTAATATAATGTCTGACTTGTCTATTAAATTTGACTGCATTTCAGATCACTCTTTTACAGTTGATGATGCTTATTTTTCTGTTACTGATCATTGAATTGTGTTTAGTGGAGGTACAAGAAACTTAAATTTGAACTGATGCACCTTTTAGTGTAACCTTGAGAACCATCATGCTAGGACAAAAGCAGTTGTGACATTGCAGTGAGAGGTTATGACATATAGTACAGCATCAGTGTTAGGGATTTCAAATGTCATCAATCACCAATTTTAATATGACTGTTTCGACCTCTTTAGAGTGATTCCATTGCACCTGGCTACCACATGGCTGGCAGTTGGCTTTCCCCCACTTTTCTGCTATTGTGCAGAACACGCGTAGCTTAGTCAAGCTCCATCTTTCATTAAGTGAGGTTGTTTGCTTTTGTACTTCATGGAATGAGACTCTCCTTAAATCACTTAATGTGCTTTATGCTTCTATAAGCTGTCTGTTTATTATTAAAAATGAGCTTCCATGCTTTTTGAGGTTGATTTATATTCTTATTGACACTACTTCAGAAGTGCCTAGAATGAAGCAGGTGTTTGACATAGAATATGTATCCTGATGTTGCTGGGAGCTCTATTGGCCCCATTTACCACACATGTTGAGACTGCCCTTTACTTACATTTTGAAGTACTGTACAAACCTGGCTGTTAGGCACTGGTGTTCTAATCTCGAGCATGAGAGCTACCCCTGTTTCCCTTGTGTTGTCACTAATGTGGTTACATTTTACATCATTTGTGTGTTTGGAATGTAAACACAGGCGGTACGTACGGTCTGCAGTGACGGCAAGTCCCACACACAGCAGCACAGTGGAGACACGGAATGCAGCCATCACTGGCGGTGGCGCTGTGCCAACTGGGATCATGTGGCTGTGATGATACTCAATTGAATAATGACCTCACTTCCTCATGGTCATATGGAAATGAGTGTAAGGGCTGTACAAATGTTGTAACTAGATGTGTCTGGTGTGAAGTTTCTGCGTGTTAGTGTAAGGTGATGGCTGACACAGAGTCTGTCTTATGCTAATAATATTTGGATTACACCACACCTCAGTGCAGAGTTTGCCCACCACTGCACAGTGCCCCATTGTTTTGCAGTGTCACAAACAGACAGGTACAAGTGGCTGAACACTGCTGTCTGCTTCATAATAGGTGTACACACACAGAAGCTGTGTATTAATTTTTTGTTACCCCATCCAGATTCATGCTTCATGTCCAGCCTATTGTTTCGTTACTGTAATAAAAGTGTATAATGATATTTGAGGTTTTAAACTCCTGGCAAATGACAAATGCAGACTGTAGACCAGTTGAGCAAAATTGTAAGCTTGAAGAAATTAAGACAAGATTAAATCCAGGGAATGCCAGCTAACATTTGGTCCAGAATTTTTCTTTTCCTGTTTGCTATATAAACTGTCACGTTTTGTGTGGATATTTTCCTGACAGTTGAGAATTGTGAGCTATGATCTGTAGGGAGAGGGTGGGGGGTACCTGTTTTTAAGTGTGTTATTTAATGGAAGTTGTGAATATAATATAGTGTTGATGATGAATGAATAAGTATGGAACATTGCAGGAGTGATACAACAAAACTGAAGTACTGAGAGGAAAACCTGTCCCAGTGCCACTTTGTCCACCACAAATCCCAGTGGTGGGACAATATTGCAGCTGAACGCCAAGAACTGTTAATTACTGCTATCCCATTCTTGTCACATGCCACATTATTGCTTTGTATCCCATTAACTGCTGCAAGGTCATTGGAAACTGCATATTATTCTCTGTTCATTGACAACCTGCAGAGTGCCTGTTACTAGGCTCGCTGTGTCAGCAGATTCAGCAGCTCCTCATGGTCCATGTTATTCAGCGTGTGAATATCAATGCCCAGTGCGTTGGCAACACTCATCATGTCAAGTCCAAAGGACTTCAGAAGTTCAATGAAGTCCATTTCTTGTCCAGTAAATGGGTTGGTTAGCCTGGGACAGGAGTGGTTGCACTGTGGCCATGAACAGCGTTCTATGAGGTGGTGGGGGCAGCTTACCAGAGCTCGTTGTACCCTGGCATTCATTCCTGCGGTAATAGGCACTGTATCATTATATGTGGTTGTGGTCAGTGTTATAGAAGATAATTATTATATCTTGTTCCAAGATGTGTTCCCACTACTGGCATATTTGAAAAATGCACCAACAGTTGCTACATTGTAGAGAGAGTCTTTTGACTTAAGAGCCTCTCTGTAAAAGCTCAGTTGCAGGCAGAGCAGTGAATCAACCAATTTCTAAATGAAAAGATAGGTTGCAGTAAGTGAGTAATGACATAAGGCAGATAAGGACATTGTATTATAGTCTTGGTCATGCAACAGCCAACCTAGGCTTGAAATAAAGACAAAATATTAGTGGTTCCTCTGCATTTTGTGGAAATGGAAAATGACCAATATTTTTAAAAGTTCATTGTTCAAGGACATTGCAGTTATCCACATGTGGCAAATGTTTGTCAAATATACCAGTCAGAGGAACTCAGCTTTAGGGATGATTTCACTCTGTCAGTTCACTGCAAGATATTTGGCAAGTTTTCATTGAGCTCACCAGAGCTGTTATAATGACGGCAGTTGTTCTGAGTGTAGTGACACATCAGTAAAATTAATATCCATTTATGAACATTATGAATTATCTAAAGTTTTCTGTTCCCTCGTACTCATACATGTAAATTATATTTTTCTCTCAATAATATGTGAGAACAAATTAACAGTTGTGATCAGTAGAATGAGATTTGCAAGTTTCGGTACCTAAAATGAAGTAAAGATGATTAATAACATGTTAAAATTTACATCGCCTTTGAATGCCTGTATGTGTCTGATTTCTTATTGGAACTGTCTTGTGAATAATTTAGATTATACTTATTTTACCTGACCAATATTGCTGGTCACCTCCCATCACTGTGTGGCTGCACATGTGCATGGTCAATTGTGTGTGCTGCAGTACTACAATAAATGAGCCAGCAGGAATTGATAACCAACAGTTGTCACATAAAATAATTACCTGGTATTCCCAGTACAAAACTTTGATTACAAAGAAAAGTGTGTTGATTACAGACACATGAAACCCTTTATTTTTTTAAATTTAAACACAGAAACATATCATACTGGGAAAAATTTAACACTTTCTTTGGCATGGGCTAGCACAGCAGTTTTGTAATTCCTCCATATTATGTAAAAAAAAAAATATGCAATGGAATGTTTTTCCCACTCATTTTGCACTTATATCCCTTCAAGCTTTACCTGAAAGCAGCTGTCTGCCTGGCACAGGACACACACACACACACACACACACACACACACGCGCATGCGCACAGAAAGACAGACATGTATGGAAGGCTGATTATGACATCTCACCCTTCTTCTTCTTCCCCTTCCGTCGCCTTAGTGGTGGCACCATGGGAGTTCCGTCCCCACTACGCACCATGTTCTGTGCCACCTTCAGTGCCACAGGACCATCTGTCATCACTGTACTACTGTAACACATGTTAGAAATCAACTGACCTTGCAGTTAATACCAAAAATTTAGTTCCTTAGTCCATCAGTGGACACAATCCTGAACCACTGCATGTTGTACCAACCTACACACCAATATCCACAGTAGATTCTTGGTATTGATTAATTGGGATGCATAAGTATTTCACTAGTCTGTATTTGGCATCCTCATCCCCCAAACAGGAAAGCAGGAAGGAAGTGAATATTATACATATTGACAAACTTCATGGTTTAAAAGTGTTAATATCATTACCACAGCCACTGTACCAATCTTACAGTTATTACCGAGTTGTCACTACATATCTGAATCTTTTCCTCATCACTGTTGATATGTCATAATGTTAGCAGCCAGGGGAATCCTATACATTGTTACAATATTTATCTGAATATAAGACAGCTCTGTATACAATGTGATATCCCCTCCCCCCAGACCTTCAGACCATATGTGGACAGAACATGTTCAATTCTGCGTGTGACTGTAAGGCCCCACTACACCCATTTCTCAGATGATGAATTAGGGAACTATTTATACATTGTATTTGGGTAAGTACCGTATACTTAGAGAATGTAAACATATTACAGTCAACACTAGTACTTACCAGCTGGTCACAAAGTGAACTTTTATCACTGTCAGAACCTGAATATTTATGTACTTGCAATTATAAGATCAAATTCTGTGAATGATTTGCCAATATATGTGAGACTTTGTGTCCATGTGACCTGCACCAACATGACCACTCTCTGTTCTGACAGGTTGTGTGTTGAGTTGTAACTCACTTGTGATGAGGGTGGGACATCTCCCAGCAGCGTAGAGCCTGCGGCAGTGAGATCTCATCTATCTTGATGGACTGCCAGTCATTCTTGGTGAGTATCGAGTGTGAAATACAGGAGGGGGCAAACACAGAGCTGTAACCAATATAAGCAGTTTGTTGTAGTGGTAACACATTTGGGAATTAAAGTGAAGCTTCCAGTAAAATGTAACCCTGTCATAAGAGTTGCCTTACATTTACACTTTACTGTAGGTGCTGTTCACTGATGGGAGACATACTAGTAAAACTTATGTTGCAACCAGTCTAGCCAACTGCATATCATGTTAAGTATTTGTTACATATTATAGTGCCAAGATATTGAGACTTTCTGAAGCTGCAGTTTAAATTATTTACTGCTGTGAACCTGGTGGTGAAGCTCAAATACCTGAGAATGACACCAACCAATCAAAATGACAATCCTGACACAATTAAGAACAGATAATTGCAGGGAATGTGTGATACTATTCGGTTCAGAATCCTTTGTCTTCGTGTTTGCTATCTAAAAATATACAGATTAATATATGCAGAACTATAATTTTCCTGGCATGTTTTATGGGTTCGAAACTTGGTCGTTTGTTAAGGAACATAGGTGAAGGGTGTTCAAGAATAGGGTGCTACTGGAGATATTTGGATCTCAGTGGAAGAAAGTGACAGGAGACTGGAAGAAATGACATAGTGAGTAGCTTCATGATCTGTGCTAGGCAACAAACATTATTCAGCTGATCAAATCAAGGGAGATGTGATGGGCTGAGCATGTAGGTTTGCAGGGGAGAAGAAAAATGCGTACAGAATTTTGGTGAATAAACCTGAATGAGGGAGCCAACATGGATCATCCAGGCATGGATAAGAGGATAATAGTAAAGTGGATCTTGGAGAAATAAGGTAGGAGTGTGTGTGGACAGGATTGATGTTGCTTAGTGTAGGGACAAGTGGCAGACTCTTCTGAACATGCTAATGATCTTTCAGATTCCATACAATGTGGAGAATTTCTTGACTATGTGAGGAACTGTTAGCTTCTCAAAAAGGCTTATGCTCCATGGAGATAAGTTACTTAAACTGAAGTGAGAAGAATATTGAGACAACAAAGTCTTAGTTGGGTGGCTAATATTGGGTCTGAGCCCATAAAAAGTAAGATATTGGAGTATGGTTTGCATTCACCTGCTGTGGATAGGCATTGGTGTGTTTGGGGATCAGTCAGTGGTTAATATTTGCCTGTGCTGTATCGTGAAGTAAGGTTAGTGTCTCTACTCACGTAACATTGTGGAAGGATGCACGCAGGCTGTCCCCCATCTGATGGATGTAGTCCCACTGCTGCTTGGTGACAGGAGCACCAACATTGTCAGCTGTCATCTGTGCCTCGTCAAACAGCCATTGAAAGACAAAGAGGGAGGCTGTAGGAATAGAAATCAGTTTTGGCACTAATTGCTTTGTCTAGGTGTTCAAAACCACAGATTTTTGTAAAACTGCCTGTAATATGCTTTGCATAAGTGAATGAATCACATTCCTTGCCATGCTTACCGGGTTGCTGTGGTTTTCCATTGGGCACTCCCTGAGAGGGGAGAATAAGTTATTAAAATTGAGACAGGGTGTGTTCTGTATGAGGTGTGAGCCGAGGTTGAAGAAATAGGTGAGCATCAGGCAGTGCTGAAATGGACGAAACTGACACTTGTGTTTATGTAGGAGTAGACAAATGAACAATGAAATGGGCTGTGGAGTGGTGCATTAATATTATGGTAGGCCAATGCGTGACCAGCACATGGCTGGTGCTGTACTGCCATTAAGATCCTGCAGCACAAAGACAGACCATGTCTGTTGCAAGGACCATCCAATTGATGCTATTTGGGCATTTGCTGTTTATAATGAGAACTATGCATCTGTACTCTGTGGGCAAAATGCACACAGAGGGTATGTACATATCATATATCATATCATATCATATATCATATCATATATCATATCATATATCATATATATCATATCATATATCATATCATATATCATATATATCATATCATATATCATATCACATATCATATCATATATCATATCATATATCATATATCATATCATATATCATATCATATATCATATCATATATCATATCATATATCATATCATATCATATATCATATCATATCATATCGTATCGTATAATATCATATCATATATTATATCATACATCATATCATATACCATACCATATCGTATCGTATTGTATCATATCACATCATATCATATCATGCCATACCATACCATATCATGTCATATCATATTATCGTATCTTATCTTATGTATTTAAAATTGTAAGATGTATATTAACATCTAAAGGCCAAATGGGAAATTACTCTCCCATCAAATGCCGCTAAATTAAGCTGTGTTCTGATGTATTTAGTCCTTTTAGTGTAAGTACGTTACACAACGGTATATATAAACAGGATAATGTAAACGTGTTTTCACAGCGTAGTCCTACACATTTTGGAGTGATGTGGTTGATTTATTAGCTCAGGCAGCATAGTAACTAAGCTGCAGGCCGGACGAAAGATAATTATACGAGGAGTTGTGACTCTGTTGTCTTATACGACTTCATGATATTGTGTTCGGTTAATCACAGGAATGATTTCATAGTTTTAAAGAATTCAGTTGTTAGGGATGTGACATCCGTTATTCTGAACAACCTCGGGCGTGTAATGGAAGAAGGTAATTTTGTTTCGGTATGTTTTGTGAAAGAGGATAGTACGAGTACAAACCCCTTGTCACGCGGTTTCACTTCAGGGAATGACAAAATTTAAGACCTAAATTTTTTCTTTGGTTTACTGCCGCTTCATATGTTTGACCGATTCTGTCTCCATCACCGGCGTTCTGATGACAGACCCCTGATGACAGAAACAGTGTTAGAGTCTAAAGCTTTGGTTAACTTGACGCCACTAACATGGCTGTCAGCCTGAGAAAATTTCATTCAACGTAGTCGCCGCAAAAATATCAAGATCAATTCTTATAATAAAACTAACTACATGCACTAATTTCTCAAATGTAAAACTCTACATGTTTCGGACAATTCCTCTGTCCATCATCAGGACTTTTTCACTGAACACACAGCAATGGTATATGTCATACAGGTTTGGCGACAGCTTGCGAGCAGGATGTCAGCAAACCTGTATGACATACACCATTCTTATGTCTATAGTGAAAAACTCCTGATGATGGACAGAGGATCTCTCCGAGACATATAGAGTTTTACTCCAAATAAATTTAAGAAATTAGTGCATCTAGTTGATTTTATTATAAGAATTTATCACGATGCACGATCACTTGAACGTCAAATATCGAGATGAGTTTGATTATTTTAACTGGATTTGTGCCGGTTTTACTTTCTTTAAAGAGGTACAGCTTCTTCCGTTAGCACATTTTCGTTGTAAGGTATATTTTCCGTTCGTGTAAAAATAAGAATATCCATTAAAACTACCGAAGGGGATTTCGGACATGTTTGTAAGTTCATCTCCAATCAAAATTTTTGAGCACAAAGAAACTAATTGCTCCCATATAAAATACGTCTTTTGTAAGAAGTGCAGGGTTAGTCATTGACAGTACGTACCTACCTGTAGAATGAACTATGGTCAGTAGTATACAAATGTATTGTAAGAAATAAGACACATACACCTGTATATTTTAGCCATCTTTACAACAGCCAGCAGGAAGTTCAATAATGACGATTGTGGAAGAGGCGTATGAATAGGCGAAACAGATTTGTTGGTCAATTCCCAAAGCAATTTATTACACTTTTCTACAACGAAACAGCTAACCCTTAAAGTAGGCTTAGAATTGCAACAATACTGCATACACTGGATGTGAAAGGGTGATGGTAAACTGTTTAATTTAATTTTACTGGAATTTCACCGCTATGCGAAGAACAAATTTTGCTGCGACGCAGTGTTGTGCGGTTCGGGCAGGATGTGTGGATTGTGGATTGTGGATTCTACCACTGCGTATATGTAACTGTCACTAAAGAGCAACAACAGCAACGCGACCACCAACATTTTGAACCAATACAGCTGCAGTACTAGGGCTCTGCTATAGTACGTAGCTCATTTACCTGTGACCCTTGTTGAACGTCGTTAAACTCGAAGATATGATACTGTTATAATTATGCAAATGACTGCAAGACGTCTTCTTGTGTATGTCATGTGCAGTACCAATATGTGTTCTAATTTCAGTGGTGAGCGTCCTTGCAGAATAGGAGCTACTTTTAACAGCGTATAACTGCACAAGGCGTTAAGTCAAATTATCAAAATTAAATATCGAGTTTATAAAATCTTTCTTCTATTACTTAGTTACTTAATTACTTCATGGTGCAGAGTCCTTCTTGAGAAGCTAACTGGTTTGCAGCTAGTCAAGAAATTTCCCGCATTTCACGGAACCCGAACGTTCATTATCGCACTCACAAGCTTCCGCCACCTGTCTCTATCCTGGGCCAGCTCAATCCAGTCCACATACCCACATCCTACCTCTTGGAGATCCATCCTAATATTATCCACCCATCTACGCCTAGGTCTCCCCAGTGGTTCCTTCCCTCCGGTTTCCCTACCAAGACCCTATACGCCCCCTTCTCCTCACCCATACGCGCCACATGCCCAGCCCATCTCATTCTTCTCGATTTTATCACCCGCACAATACTGGGTGAGGCGTATAAATCATTTAGCTCCTCGTTATGCAATCTTCTCCATTCCCCCGTTACCTCGTCCCTCCTAGGTCCAAATATTTTTCTGTTACCGTTTTTAATAACCCCATACGTCAGAACAAACCCTAAGCATTTTTTCTGGAAATATTTCCAACAGAACTTAATGGAGAGTGTTTCTGTTAGGTAATCTGTCATCAAAAGACTAATTCACTGAAGCTGTACTATATGGCTGGAATCTCGACAAAGAATCGTCGTACGTGAAAAATACATCACCTTAAATTTAACTTTTACTTGACCTCGTAAAATATAAATGAAATATTTTTTGAATGCTCGTCTTTATTCTTGATGCCCTAGATTTGATACTTTGGTGGACAATAGAAATTCGTTAAGGGCTCCTTCTTAAGTAATTTGGATGGTTGTGCATGGACAGCTGGATGGAGGAAAGTATTCAATTTTTACAGGAGTCTTGAAACAAATTTTGAAAATGACTATCAAGAAAACAGAAAGAGAAAACCTCAAACAGGCATTGGAGACAGAAAGAAACTGAGTTAGTCGTTGACGTATTGGACTGGGGGAGGATTAAAGAATTAGGTGCCAGCGACCAGATCTGTTCGTAATGTTGAATGTACGCCCACGCTGGTATCAGTCGCTGCCAACTCAGAGTCCGGAATTAAATTCCTAACTCTGGAATACATTCCGGTCATCTTTACTCCAGAGACTGCTCTTTTATTGGTTGCTACGTTTCTGCTGCCCCCCCCCCCTCTCTCTCTCTCTCTCTCTCTCTCTAAAGAACTCCAAAGAGTAAGAAGTTGATTTTGCGTATTTTGTTAACCACAAATGAAAAAACTACGTTGTTTGTTGTCAAAATGTATTAAGGGCTGTAAAATTCTTCCAATAAGTGGTTTGCGCGTATGAAGAAATAAGACAAACATCACGATGTTAATGTTTTTTTGGAAAAACCAGCAACTTAATTTTACTTAACCTTTAGGCACCGTGCATCCTATATATGGGACAGGTGTACCACAACTCCCCAGAGTACGCTTTTTATATATTTAGTCAACAAATATATTATTTAATTCTTTTTTTAGACCTTCACCATCTTCGTTTATTCCTCCGCAAAATGTCGTGTATGTCCTAATATTAAACTTCTTGTTTTATAAAATATTCACATTTTACATAAATGGTGTGCTAAACTGTAAATGTCCAGCTCCAGGGCCAAAGGGTTAAATGTTATATTTGTCCTTCTAAAATCAACAAGATTTACCGTGAAGGTTTTCATGGAAAGAAGTGCACCTTGAGTCAAACCACAAACAATGTTGACGTCATACAAGCGGATTCTTGGTTCATAAAAAACCTAGGACCTGCTGGCTTTTGAAAATACAGGTGTTTGTAACGAATTCTATAGTACTTGGTTAATATAATAAAGAAAGTACGGTACAATTTGGTCTTTGAATAGAAGTCAACAAAATCAGTGTAAATACCCGCTTTGCATCTCTACCCGTATTGCAGTGGGACGACTTTGTTGAATGAGGAGAAAGACGCACCAGCTGATCACGTGACCACGGCTTGACTGACAACATTTTTAAAGGCATGAAATGGTGTAGTAAAATCCACCCTTGCTTCATGCTTGCTGGTGTAAAAATTACTTAATTAGCAGATACAAAGAAAAGTGTGAAGCCGTACTTCCCTGAAATATGGACAAACACATGTCACGCTACTTTGGCTACGACATATAAATTTCAAGACCTTCTGCTGGAAAACTTCTAACTTCGTAATTTATAACCCTTTGTACTGCTAAGTTTGCTAATAAACTGATTGTGAGTAATTATTGGCCTATAGGAATTCCCCGTTTTACCTACATGGTGCCCTGCTTCTGTAATGAGTCTACACAGTAACTAATATGACCCGGAGATCAGGTCATGCGGTAGGGTGGAGAATATCTTCATTTAAATTTCCTCCCGCCAAGAAATTAAAGAGTCAATCGCCCAGCATTTTCCAAGGTAGTAACACAAACAAACTTATTATTATTATTATTATTATTATTATTATTATTATAAGATATGGATGTCTCTTGTCAAAGGCCTTTTCTTCCTGGTACTTCTCTTGAACCGGCAGTGATCCCCACTGCTCAGGCTTCAAGCTTCACACTGCAGTACTTTCCGTATTATGTGTGATGTTCCAAGTATAGCTGTCTTTTGTAGTGAATCTATCGAATGTTTTCCTGGTACAGTTTC
>Ga0123357_10010053_pt1 | contig 11999 bp, 13 predicted proteins | sample TergutEmb28metaG_FD_89873 | JGI IMG/M metagenome (GOLD analysis project Ga0123357, IMG submission 89873) | Embiratermes neotenicus P4 segment gut microbial communities from Petit-Saut dam, French Guiana - Emb289 P4 | ecosystem: Host-associated > Arthropoda: Insects > Digestive system > Gut ...
CGAAGCGTTTATTATAGCGACAATAATTATGACAACTGTATCAATATAGTGTTGCAGGAAAAATGTAATGATCGCTGCGGCAAAAAGGATATAAATGAGAATGTCATTGAAATGTTTTAAAAACCGTATGAACTTACTTACTTTCTTTTTTTCCGGTAAAAGGTTTTTTCCGAAAGTTTGTAAGCGGCTTGTCACTTCATTTTCTGATAGCCCTTCGGCAATATGGGTATCTAATAACTTTACAACTTCGTCTGTGTCGAGGGTGTACCAGTTATTACGCATCATACTTTTGTCATTTTCCATTCGCATAACCTTTTTGACAGTTTTTAAATTTTTACAGTAATAGCTATAGAACGTTTATACTCTCTAATGCAACTTATATATCTGTTTAAAACTATAATCGAAAAATGTTTATGGTCAAGCTGTGTTTGACTCTTTAGAATTGGTGTAGTAACTTTACAGCTTCTTTTACGGTTTAAGCTTTTGATCATATGCTGTCGAATATTTCCCTGCTTGCGAGGGGCACTGATATGGCGGGGTATTAATCGGGCGACCGGGGCGGTCGCCCCTACACTACCACGTGATTTAATCGCGCGGCAGCAGGGTAAAATTCTTAATGACACAGGATTTTGGATCATAGGCAAGGCGTCCTGTGTAGGGACGCGATTTATCGCGTCCAATGAGGGCGTGATAAATCACGCCCCTACAGTTAAACATGGCGCAACGAAGGCAACGCAGCATATGACCAAAAGCCGAAGTCAGGTGTTTATGGAACTTTTTTCTGAAAAAAAGATACTAACCGTAAGCAAGCTCACCACCCTTATAAGAGATCTGCTGGAGGAGAACTTTGAGCATATCTGGGTTGAGGGCGAGGTTTCAAATTTAGCCACACCATCTTCAGGCCATCTTTATTTTACCCTCAAAGATTCCAGAGCGATGATCCGCTGTATAATGTTTCGTAATGCTGCGAATGCCCTGAAGTTTAGAATCAGTGACGGTATGAAGCTTGTGTTAAAAGGGCGTTTAACTGTTTACGATCAACGTGGTGAATATCAGATAATAGCCGAATATATGGAGCCTCAAGGGGTTGGGGCGCTTCAGCTGGCATTTCAACAGCTTAAAAAGAAACTTGCTGATGAAGGGCTTTTCGCGGAGGAGCGGAAAAAGACTTTACCTTTTCTCCCAAAAAAGATAGGGCTTGTAACTTCTCCGACGGGAGCGGCTATTCATGATATACTCAATATAATTAACCGCCGTCATGCCAACGTTAATATAATTCTGAATCCTGTAAAAGTTCAGGGTGAGGGGGCTGCGGCAGAGATTGCCCAAGCGATAAAAGAGTTTAACAGCTATAAACAGATAGACGTGATGATAATCGGACGCGGAGGCGGATCAATAGAAGACCTTTGGGCCTTTAACGAAGAGGTGGTTGCTCGAGCAATTTTTGCTTCAAAAATACCAGTAATATCAGCGGTTGGACATGAAATTGATTTTACGATTGCTGATTTTGTAGCTGATCTGAGAGCGCCTACACCTTCGGCAGCAGCTGAACTTGTAGTAAAAAATAAATCTGAATTAGAATCAACCTGTACTGACCTGAAAAACAGGCTTTTGCGTGCTATTGGAAACTATATTGAAGATCGTAAAACTGAGTTAAAATATTTGAAAAAAGGGGTGAAAAGCCCTGAACTGGTTATCGCGCATTTTCTTCAGCATCTTGATTCGTTAAGGGAGCGGATTGAATATGCTATAAACTCCTTCTATTCAGGTAAAAGGGTAAAAACGGAATCCCTTATAGCAAAACTTAACGCTTTATCTCCGTTATCAACACTTTCTCGTGGTTACGCTACAGTACATAAACTTCCTTCTCTTGATCTGGTAAGGCGGCGAGAAGAGTTAAGTATAAATGACAAAGTATTGATCAGGTTTATTGATGGGGCTCTGAAAGCAGCTATAGAGGAAGATTGAAAACTTTATTTTAGTTTCTCACAGAGACACAGAGTTCACGGAGGAAACCTTTTAAACCCAATTAATTTAACCGCGAAAGACGCGAAAAGCGCAAAAAATTCCCCTTTATTTACCACGAAGAACACAAAGGGGTACACAAAGAACACAAAAAAATAAAATAGTGCCCTTTCTGGTTAACTTTTAAATTTTCGTGTTTTTCGTGCTTTTCGCGGTTCAATCAGGTTTTTGGTTTTTATCTGTGTTCTCTGTGTCTCTGTGAGGGAATCATAGTTTGATTACGAGGTAATATATATGGCTGTAGATAAATTTGAAACTGCCCTTAAAAAGCTGGAAGATATTGTAAAACGCCTTGAAAGCGGTGAATTATCCCTTGATGAATCCCTTAAAGCATTCGAAGAAGGTGTTAAGTATGCTGCGTTTTGTACTAAAAAACTGGACGAAGCGGAAAAAAAGGTAGAAATTCTACTGAAACAGAAAGACGGAAGTTTTGAGAAAAAAGCCTTTGAATTTGACGATTCAGAGTGAAAGAGAGAGCTTATGAACTTAAAGCAGTACTTAAAAGATAGATGTCAACTTATTGATAATGAACTGGAAAAAGTTTTGCCGCAGGAAAATGAAATGCCATTTTCTTTGCATCGCTCAATGCGGTATTCTGTTTTTGCCGGTGGGAAAAGAGTCAGGCCTATTCTCCTTCTTGCAGCCTGCGAAGCGGTCGGCGGTGTTATTGAGAATGCTATCCTCTTTGCCTGCGCTATGGAGATGATACATACATACTCCCTTATCCATGATGACCTTCCAGCGATGGACGATGATGACTTCCGAAGAGGGAACCCAACGAATCACAAGGTGTTTGGCGAAGCGGTTGCTATTCTTGCCGGAGATGCCCTGCTTACTCAGGCTTTTATCTGCATGAGCAGTAATAAAAATATTCCGGCGGATAGGATTTTAGCCGTTATAAACGAGATAGGGATCTGCTCAGGCTCTTACGGAATGGTTGGCGGGCAGGTAGTTGATATGGAGAGCGAAGGGAAGGGGGATATTGACCTTCCGACTGTACAGTATATCCATACCCACAAAACAGGGGCGTTGATTAAAGCCTCGGTAAAAGCAGGAGCCATTGTGGGCGGAGCAACAGGAACTGATCTTGAGGCAATGGTAAAATATGGGGAAACAATAGGGTTAGCTTTTCAAATAGCAGACGATATTCTTGATATTGAAGGGACAACAGAAGAGCTTGGTAAAGACGCGGGGAGCGATCAAGCTCGCGGAAAAGCGACATATCCCGCTGTTATAGGTATAAATGAGTCGAGAAAGAGAGCAGATGAGCTTCTTGAAATTGCGATTGACGCTATAAAACCCTTTGGTGAAAAGGCAGAACCTCTTCGTGAAATTGCGAATTATGTTGTCAGAAGAAAATCCTGATAATCGTCTGAAAGTTAATATCTTATGAAACATGATTGGCAGCATATCCTTGCTGACAGTGTTACTTCGCCGGAAGAGCTGGGCGAAATACTATCCATTGACCCCGAACCTCTGAAAAATGTCTGTAAATATTATCCCATGAGGATTACAAGGAGCTATCTGGGGCTGATTTCAGGTTATGGTGATCCTGTATGGCTTCAATCTGTTCCAGCCCTGCCAGAGCTTGATGAATCTCTCTATCCTGATGACCCTTTAAATGAAGAAGAGCTTAGTCCTGTTTCGGGTCTTATTCACCGTTATCCTGACAGGGTTGTCTGGCTTGTTTCAAACGTCTGCGCGGTTTATTGCAGGTTTTGCATGAGAAAGAGAAGGGTAGGGAAGTCAAACTGTATTGTTGCGGCTAAAGATGATGTACTCTCTTATATAAAGTCCTATAAAGAGATCAAAGATGTAACCCTGTCAGGGGGAGACCCGCTGCTTTTGCCTGACGAAACCCTCGAAGAAATCCTTAGCGATTTAAGAAAAATAGATCATGTTGAAATCATCAGAATAGGTACAAGAGTTCCTGTAACCTTGCCTGAAAGGGTAACTCCCGAACTGGCTTCTCTGCTAAGCAGATACAATCCAATCTACATTAACACCCATTTTAATCACCCTGTTGAAGTTACAGAAAAGAGCAAGAGAGCTTGCGCAATACTGGCTGATGCGGGAATACCTTTGGGAAACCAGACAGTCCTTCTTAAAGGGGTGAATGATACTCCTGAAACAATGATAGCCCTTATGCGTAAACTCCTGTCAATAAGGGTTAAACCGTATTATCTCCATCATATGGATATGGTAAAAGGCACATCACATTTCAGAACAACAGTTTCCTGCGGCCTTTCAATAATTAAACATATGCGCGGCTATGTTTCAGGGCTTGCGGTCCCTCACTATGTTATTGATCTTCCGGGAGGGAAGGGGAAGGTTCCAATACTTCCTGATGCAGCGAGGATTGAGAACGGAAAGTTGATGCTGACTACCTTTAAGGGTGAAATAGTTGAATATCCTGATTTATAAATCTCTCACAGAGATACAGAGGCACAGAGAGAAGCCAAAAACATGATTGAACCGCGAAAAACACGAACAGCGCGAAAAAAGCATAAACCGCGAAGAGCGCAAAGAACACAAAAAGGGTTGTCATTGCGGGCTTGACCCGCAATCTCCAGATAGCAGAGGATTGCGGCTCTGAGGCCGCAATGACTTCGCGCCCTTTGCGAAACCTTTGCGCGCCTTGCGGTTAAAAGAAATAAAAAGGTTTTCTCCGTGAACTTTGTGCCTCTGTGAGAAACTAGAATGAGTTATTGCCTAATAGTATGATTATACAATATCATTTTGGTTGATTTTTTAATACCATAAAGCATATGAGCTGAAGTAATACCTGAGCTAATAGGTTTTAGTAGTATGTATTGTAACATTCAAAAAATTGCCTAATTCTATGATTACTGTATAATCAACAAGGTTCTAAATATCTGGCTTGAATAAACTTAATTATTTACCCCCAGCTGCTTTAAAGCATCTTGAGCTTCTGGGAGACCTTTATCAGCAGCCTTCTTGAGCCATATAATGGCTTTTTCTCTATCTTCAGGCACTCCATCTCCAAAAGCATATATAGCTCCCAAATAATATTGCGACCAGGGTTCGCCCTGATCAGCCGCTTTTTTGAACCATCTGAAAGCTTCTTTATAATTTTGTTTTACACCTTCTCCGGTAAAATACATGAATCCTAAATTAGATTGCGCCTTGGCAATACCCTGTCCAGCGGTTTTTTCGAACAATATAGAAGCTTTTTTGGGAATCCCTAGAGAGGTCAGAAAATCTGCGGAAGAGTGAACAGCCGCTTTTTTAAACCATGCAAAAGCTTTTTGTTTATTTTGCGCTACCCCTTCTCCTTTGTAATACATTTGTCCCAATATAGCTTGCGCGTAAGGATTGTCATGCTCGGCAAGTTTTTTGAACAAGCTGAAAGCTTCCTGGTAATTTTGATCTACGCCTTCTCCTTTGTAATACATGACTCCCAAAATGGTTTGCGCAATAGTATTGCCCTGATCAGCAGCTTTTTTAAGCCATTTAATAGATTCTTCAGAACCCTGAAGAGCAGCTTTTAGATACCATATAAAAGCTTCCCAGTAATTTTGTGTTACCCCATATCCTTTGTCATACATGAGGCCTACACTATATTGTGCCTTGTCATAGCCCTGTTCAGCCGCTTTTTTAAGCCACTTAAGAGCTTCCTGGTAATTTTGCGCCCCTCCTTTTCCATTGAAATACATATATCCCAAATAATATTGCGCGCCAGCATTGCCCTGATCAGCAAGAGGCTTAAGTTCCTTTAGAGCTTTAGCGTAATCTCCGGCGTTAAAAGCCGCTGCCCCTTCATCAATACCCGCGTTTGCGCTACCAGCAAACAATGTGACAGCAATAAACAGTACAGCAAGTGATTTGAGAAAAAATTTCATCTATATCCTCCATATTCGGATAAATTCGGAATAGTATTCTCATAAGGGATAGGGTTTTGCAAGTTGGAAATAATGAAGAGCTAATTATTACCTAATAATACAAATATATAATATTATCTTAGCTGGTTTTTTAATGCCTTAAAACCTATTAGCTGAGGTAATATCTGAGCTCATAGGTTTTAATAGTATACATCATAACATTCAAAAAATTGTCTAATTGTATTATTAGCATATAATCAACGTGTAGGAAGAGTTAAGCTATTACGCTGCTCTTGACTGCGAAAGAGGTCAATAAGAGTAACTGCGGCTATTTAGAAGGGTTGGGACTTGAATTTTTATTTTATAGATTTACTCATCTAATCTAAAATCTTCGCAAAGAAAGTCTGTTATCAATCTATTTAAGTTATCAAGTATTGAGACATTTTCCCATTTGGGATAAATATTTAACAGATAATTAAGTTCATCATTTAATTTGGTTAGCATTGGCTTAATGTTTTCCAAAGAAATTTTATTTGAGCAATTTTCTATTGTAAATCTGCCACTGGCAATATCACCCAATAAATAGGCAAGTTTTTCTAATATATCCAATTTTGCTTTTACTTTTTGCTCTTTGTGGTCATTCAATACTTTTATCTTTTCATATAGTTGGTTTATCTCCGTTATTTTTAAGTCTACAATCTCAGGTCTTGTATAAGTAGCACTATTATGACTCGCATAAAATTCAGCCCATATCCTTATGGTAAAATGTAAAAACATTTTCTCAATATCCCAGCTACCAACAAACTTCCCGCAATATTCATAATACTGCGGTATAGCATTATGGTCGTGAACATGTGCTAATTCATGTATAAGCGTACCAATACATGTGTTAAGAATATATTCAGGCTTAATGTTCTGAGCAATTTGATGTAAATTTAGACTAATTCGATATTTTGTGGGATCACTATTTATCAACTCCATTTTTCCAAGACATGTTCTATCTAAACAATCAATTTTCCATGTTAAAACTATTTCTTCAAGGCCAACGATGTTTAAGCTGTTTTTATCTCCTAATTTTTTTATGTTTTCATCGCTTAACGCGGTTAAACATTTTCTTTTAACTTCGTCATTTAATTCTATATCTAGATCAAAACTTTTTTTTATTTCGTCTGTTTCTTTGTTCATTTTTCTTCACATCGCAATATTTTTATCGTTATTACCATGCATACGGTGTAGCTATAATTAATTCACACTCAATTCCGTATTTTCATCAATCTTTATTTCAACATCAATATTTGCCATTGCAATCATTTGATTAAGTTTATCTTTATCCCACAACATAATCTGGGTTTTTTCCGCTAATGCTTTTGCGCCTGGAGTAAAATAATTATTTGTTAAAACAACTCCGACATGACAATTATAAAACTGTTTTCCGGCGTGAACTTCTTGCACAGGAGTATTACCTAATGGGGTTGAATATTTTTTACATTGAATAGCATATCTAACGCCATCTTTTTCAGCAATAACGTCTACACCTTGGTCGCCAGATGCTTTTGTTTTTTCAACATTTATATATCCTATCTTTTGCAGCAGTTGTGTAGTAAATTCTTCAAATTCTAAACCTGTTATTTCATCATCAGTTAGTTCACTAATTGCTTGTTGTTGTTCTTTTTCTTCTTTACCGTAATAATATTGATCCCCTAATTCATTTCGTCTTTTAAGTGCTCTCTCGAACATATACATTTTAGAAGGATCATTTTTATTTCTAAAATAATCAATGTACTCCTCATAGGTGTACGGACGACCATTTTTTGTTCTCCATAGAAAACCAAGCGATCTCAATCTTTTTTTTATTTCTGTATCTAATTCTGCTCTAGTCTTGCAACTCTTAAAATCCTCTCTTCTGCGACTTCGCAACGCAATAAGAATTATAGCAATACACACTATCAACATTTTATCTATAACAATCATTATAAACCCCTTATAAATTGTAATTTACAATTTTTCCATCATCAAGTTGATAATATCTTCTGCTACCACTAGCCCTATAACGAGTGATAATAGGTTTAACTCACTCAGAGTTTTTACGTGATTTGTAAACAGTATTCACATAAGAGATAAAATTTTGCAAGTTGAAATAATGAAGAGATTTTTATGGATTACATTCAATAAATGTTAAACTTGTGCGGTTGCTTGTTCAGTCTGTAAAAGCTCACTCAAAAAGTAAAAAACGTAGAGTTATTTAAGAACTGTCAGGTATTGCTTTAAGCGCTTTTCTAAATAATTAGCAACCATTTTCACCATTGGCGCGGCGGTTTTACCTTTATAGTAGCTGTCAAAACAAGAGTAATACTGCTTTCTGTCCGCAAATTTGACATCAATCGGCGGGTAGCCTTGCTGCATTAACATAAGATTGAGAATCAACCTGCCTGTACGCCCATTGCCGTCAATGAAGGGGTGAATACCTTCAAAATCCAAATGAAACAAAGCGGCGTTTTCTATGATATGCCGCTTTACTTTTTTCTGCCCGGCAATTAATTGTTCCATCTTTATTGGAAGCAAATAGGGTTGTGGCGGCTCATGGTGTGCACCCATAATTCTGATAGGTATCCGGTGATAAACTCCCTTGTCATCCGGCCTATCCATCAGCACAAGCGAGTGAATTTCTTTGATAACTTTTTCAGAAATAGTAATTTTATCACTTACAAGCTGCTGCACATATAAAAACGCATCGCGATGGCCTACAGTTTCTAAGTGGTCTTTGAGCGGTTTTTTATCAATTGTTATGCCTTCTAATACCAGTGCGGTTTCGCGAAGAGTGAGTGTATTCCCCTCAATTGCATTTGAGTTGTAGGTGAACTCAATAAGAAATTCTTCTTGAAGCCGCGCAAGTTCCCCCTGTGTCAAATGGCGGCGTTTATCAAGTTCTGCTTTCAAAGCGTCCAAATGCCCAAAAAGTGCAGCATATTCCTGCGGTATATTGGCGCCTCGCGTAATTCGTCTATCAGCCGGTTTTACAGCATTGGCAGGGATAAGATAAGAGCGGCCATTTTTCAGAACGCCGCTGATTCTGCCTTGTTCGCAAAGTACGCGGACACGGCGGTCAGATAGCCCCCATTGTTCCGATGCTTGTTTTACACTGATATAGTCCATACATTTCGCCTCATTTTATTAATAATATATATTATTATCGGAATAATATCAGCGTAATTTTGGCAAAAACGTGGTCTATTATTCCGATAAAATGAAATAGGAAAGCTTTGATTGAAGGGCGATCATTTTCTACGGGGTAATAATCTTGTAGGAGGTCATAGGTTAGACGCGTACCTTTCCAGAAATACAGCTGGCGTTAATAATTCAGGACGTTCAATATCTACGCCTGCAAAATCTTTATCACCAGTTATTAGTATATCAACATCAGCGACGATTGCAGATGCCAATACAGGTTTATCTTTTTCATCTCTGATATCTGGCATATAAGATTGCCAAGCAGGGGTATATGCCATTTCAAAAGACATTTTCGATAAAAAGGAATCTAATACTGGCTTATATTTTGATGATTTTCGAGTGATAATCGTATAGGCTTCGTCAATAATATAGGAAGATAAAATCAATGTGTGTTTTTCTGCAACAAAGTCGATCAGATCCGCCATTTTTGCGCTGCCAAAGACGAGAGCCGATAGAAGTATGTTGGTATCAATCATTACCCGCAAGTTTTTTCTCCCACATTTTTTCCCTTACTTCTTTCACAAGTTTAACAACATCTTCTTCAGTTTTTAATCCTAATTCTTCAGCAAGTCCGGCGAATCCCGCTTGCGCCTCACGAATAGCAAGACGAGTGGAGTTTTCTATAACAATTTTGTCACCGTCGGTGATAAAAACAACCTTGTCACCATCTTTTAAGTTAAGTGCCTTTCTGATTTGAACAGGGATTGTAATTTGTCCTTTTGTTGTAATTTTAGCTAATTCCATAATTACTCCGTTTTCAATGTATTCACAATATTCCTTACATTCGCAGAATACGCTATTTATTTAAGAAAAGCTATTATTTGTTAATAGAGGGTCTGTTTAGCTATAACTCTTCTTGTGTGAATGAAACAACATCATCAATTTTGGAGGCGTTTGCCATCAGCATAACAAGCCTGTCAATGCCAAGGGCAATCCCTGCGGAAGCGGGCATTGATTCAAGTTCTTTAAGGAAAGGTTCAGGTAGTGGGTAGGTTTTCATTTTATTGGATTTTCTGAATTCCGCTTCCTGAAGAAAGCGGAAACGCTGCTCTTTTGGATCTGTCAGCTCAGAGTACGCATTAGCTAGTTCAATTCCGGCGATATAAAGCTCAAATCTTTCAGCGACACTGTTGTCATCTTCTTTAAGTTTTGCCAGAGACGCCAGACTAGCCGGATATTCATATAAAAATGTTGGCTGCTTAATCCCAAGATTCGACTCAATGAGCCCGGTCATTACTTCATCAAAACTCCCGTTAGCAAGCGATTCTTCAATGTCCAGTTTTGTGTACTTCTTAAACGCTTCTTTTACGGTGAGCCGTTCCCATTTATCCTGAATATTGATTGCAGTTCCACGATATTCAATCAGAGGCTTGTTATTTATTGCTCCCACGACTTTTTTTATGAGCTTTTCACAATCCTTCATGAGGTCATAGTAGTCTGAATCAGCTCTGTACCACTCAAGCATTGTGAACTCAGGCATATGTTTATTACCACGTTCATAAGCCCGCCAGCAGTGGCAGATTTGGAATATACGTTCATATCCAGCTGCAAGGAGCCGTTTCATACATATTTCAGGAGATGTGTGTAAAAAAAGGCTTTCAGCAGAAATGGCTTCAATATGGGATTCAGGCGCCGGAGCAGGAATAAGAAGAGGGGTATCTACTTCAAGATACCCCTCTGATATGAAAAAATCTCTGATTGTATGAATTACTTTTGCCCTGATTTTTAAGGCGTTATGTTTACTGGTAAGTCTGAAGTTACCCAAATTCTTTTTATCCCTTAACGCGGGTAGAGTAGCTTCCGTCTCTTGTGTCAATTACTACAAGCTCGCCTTCTTCTATAAACGGAGGGACACGGAGAATGTAACCGGTTTCCAGAGTGGCCGGTTTTGAATCGCTTCCTGAAGTATCGCCTTTGACCCATGGGTCTGTTGTAACAACTCTCAGGTTTACGAAATTAGGGACATCAACGCCTATTGCCTTGTTTTGGAAAAGAAGAACATCAACAGGAAGGTTATCTATAAGGTAATTTTTTGCATCACCGGCAGCTTCTTCGCTCATCTGATATTGTTCAAAGGTCTGATTATCCATAAAAACGAAGTGGTTATCTTCTTTGTAGAGAAACTGCATTTTCCTGTCTTCAAGGCTTGCGGGCTCAAATGTTTCACCGGAACGGTATGTTCTGTCTAAAGTAGTACCGTTAATCATATTCCGCATTTTTGTGCGGTAAAGCGCCTGGCCTTTACCGGGTTTTGCAAAGTCAAAAGCTATTACAACGTATGGATATCCGTCCAGCGTAATTTTTAAACCTTTTTTTAAGTCGGCTACTGTGTACATGAGTCTACCTTTATTTTATAAATTCAAAAGAGTCTTTTGTGATTATTGCAGTTGAGTTGATGATTGATTATTTTGCCCTGTAGGTGATTCTCCCGCGGGAAAGGTCATATGGAGATAGTTCTACTGTAACTTTGTCCCCTGGCAGTATTTTTATGAAATATTTTCTCATTTTGCCGGAAATATGGGCAAGGACAATATGATCATTTTCAAGCTTTACACGGAACATAGCGTTTGGCAAAGGCTCAACAACTGTCCCTTCAACTTCTATGGCTTCTTCTTTACTCATAATATGCTCATTTTCTTTGTTAGATTTTTCAACATGGCGATTAAAGCCATGAAATACTAATGGCAAAAATCGTAAAATGCAAGCTTTGATTTACAGTGGCGGCTTCTGAAGCTTTATATAATTTAGGAATTGTGTATTATACAAGGGGACGACACCCTTAGCGCCCCGAAATAAAAATCAGTCGGAATTAGGTAAGCTCAGGTATTACCTCAGCTGACTGGTTAAAAATTGAATCAGTCGGTTCGCTAAAGAGAGACAAAAACATAAACCGCAAAGAACGCA
>Ga0123357_10010054_pt1 | contig 11999 bp, 9 predicted proteins | sample TergutEmb28metaG_FD_89873 | JGI IMG/M metagenome (GOLD analysis project Ga0123357, IMG submission 89873) | Embiratermes neotenicus P4 segment gut microbial communities from Petit-Saut dam, French Guiana - Emb289 P4 | ecosystem: Host-associated > Arthropoda: Insects > Digestive system > Gut ...
CACGTGACACCCCTCTATCCGCAAAAGTTGGCACTAACTTCGCCTACCGGCGGCGGCCGCTCTGTCGGTATGGTTCGCTCGCGGACTAAAGCCACGGAGTTTAGTTTAGTTTAGTTTTAGTACTTACTGGTCTTCTGCTGCATCACTGGTTGCCTGAACGCGCCTGAATGTTACGTGCCTTGTGCAGTTTCTGTGGTTATTTGAAAGGTAGCCACATTGTAGGTGGTTATAATGCATAAATTTCGGCAACGTGCCAGATAATTTCTTGTGTGGAGTCCTGATACTGAAATTTTGTCGAAACCTGTCGAGCAGTTTAGATGAAATTTCCGGGAGGTTTGGTGACTTCCGATTACCCAGTGACGCGGCTCCACATCGAAGAGGGACCGAGATTGCGTGCGTGACTTCCACATTATTTCTTCATTTTTTTTTTGTATGTACGAAAGTCTGCCCCAGCCCTTTTATCTCCTGAAACGCAGTTAAGTTATGCTGCTGGACCAGTAGACGAATAATATACATGATTCGTAGTTTTCCTATTGTTGTTCAGTAGAGCTGTTATCTTGTATGGTGAAGCACGGATTGCATGAGAGGGGTGGGCAGCCTTACGCGACACTGGACGAGAAACAGGTCATGGGGAAGGAAGCGGAAGTCTTGAGCGGTCCGTAGCTGCAGCGAAGAAGTGTGTGCACCACCCGGCTGAGCAGTTTTTGGAGAGACGTGGATCGAATTTTAAATCAGCTTTCTCATATATTTTTCTTCGCTTTTCTCCTTTCGCTCTTTCGACTTTTCTGTATTACGCCTGTAGATCCGAGAAACCTTTCTGGCACGCTTGATCCTGTATTCCTCACGGGTCTCGATTGCTGTCAGACGCCACTAGAGTTCCGCCACATCGCTCTTTGTGTAAAGATATATATTAGATTCCAATACTTACGAAGTTTTTACATCTCTTTTATCTGAAAGTAAGATAAATGTTGACCTGTGGTGTTAGTGACGGGGGTTTTTTTTTTATTAGTGGAATAAATGTCAGTGACCTTGGTGAAGTTGTTTAAGAAATAAGGTTAGAAGAACGTCCTTGCCCGAGAAAAATAATTAATTTGCTGTAGGAAAGTGTCGTTGTAGGCTAGTTGTGGTATCGAAGTGTAGGTTGAACTTTGGAATTAGCGATCGTAGGTTTGTCTGTCGACACACACACACATTAGGTTGCGCACGGTGTATTATCTGGAAAAGTGGAATTAACGCATCCAATACGGTTAGGTAATGGAATATATTATTTTATAATTCCTTATTGGCGAATATCACATCATTCCAGTCGTTCGGGTGTTGTTCGTACTACTGATAATAATTGTGTTGTAAAATATGCTTCATATTTCTTACAGTTTATTACTGTTACTGTGAGAAAATTTTTTGTATAGAAATTTCTTTGTGTTTAGACTTACTGATACGAACTTACGGATGTAATGATTAACAGAACATTCTTGATGAACAGAATGACAGTCAATTACAAAGACAAAAACACTACAAACCGTTTAGTTGGATGAATGCATACCTTTGTGTTATGTATGTATGTGTATGTATGTATGTGTGTATGTATGTATGTATATTTATGTATGCCTTTATAGAGGTACGTTTGGACAAGTCCAATTATTGATTGTCGTATCCTTTCAATTGTCCCGCCGCAGTTGCGAATGGTTTGTCGGGCATAAAAGATACGTTTTTGAAGTGTCTCTTCATTTTCAGTTGACGCTTTAATGTGTTCGCAGGTAAAACATCTACAGGTTGAGGTCGACACATTTTTGGGCTGTACTTCGAAAACTGCTGTTGTGAACTCATTACCTCGTTTCGTTGTGGGGAACTTGCTCCTGTGGTTTGTCCGAGCATTTTGGAGACATCCTCTGTATGAATGCATCTGCATACGATATGTGTATGCGCATTCTCTGGGCCTGTGCTTGTATGTGTACATGGATGCATAGATGGATAGATGGCTGCGAAGTAGTCGTTTACGTCAGGTCAACAATTAATTTACGAGTAGGGGTAGAATTACAGTGAGTTCAGGTTTTGGACGGAAATCATGCTGATACATTATCTGGCTATGTTATTATGTGATAATGGACTGTCTAAAAATGCTAGGTATAAAGGAAATCGATGGTCCATCGAATTTTGAAGTGTATTGGAGTGTACCGCCTTCGGTTAAGTCAGTTGCTGAGTAAGCAAGTCTCAAGACTTGTCCCCTCAGGACATAGACAGGAGGAGCCTAGTTCGTGTTTGGCATTGCCAATTGACAGCATCTTGTCTGTTCATATATTCCCGTGGGCCAAAAACTAGTCTGTACATTTTATTCCCTAGTCTTCAGTCATGACGCCATTCACACAGTACTGTAGAATGTTAGCACATTCTGCACCTCACTTGGCATCGTAATTTAATTTCGCAGAAGGGACGTGGAAAAATTCGGCATCAACATGTTTCGTGGAGTTTGAAAACGTCTTAAGGAGAGTAGAATTTTTTGTTCTAGTTTGTTTTTTAGGCGCGTTCGCAAAATTGCTAAAAGCGACTATGAGCTTCGTCATGTCTGTCCGTCCGCATGGAACAACTCGGCTACCACTGGACGGATTTTCATGAAATTTGATACTTGAGTATTTTTCGAAAATCTGTCAAGAAAATTCAAGTTTCATTAAAATCGGACAAGAATAACGGGTTTAGATGAAGACGTATGTACATTTATGGCAGTGTGTCGCTGAAGTCTTCTTAGATTGAGAAATATTTCAGATATACTTTGTAGAGAAAATCAAAACACACATTTTATATTGAGTAATTGTTTTTTTTCTTCCGATTATCGTGCCGTTTATGAGATTATGTGGGAAAATGTAGTACAACCGGGCAGGCCACAGATGACAATATGGTGTATGCGTGTTGCATGCTGCATAACTAAGGCTACAAACACACACTCAGATTATGTTATAATCATGGCTTTAACAATGCAATAGTGGTTGCTCGAACGCGTCTCAGTGTTACGTTATACGTACTTTGCCTGTGTTTTTATTTTTTAGTAGTCAACTGCGGGACGTTTGAATGCGGTCTGCTGTTTTATTTCTCTTGTTCGATAGGATTATTGGTGTTTTTAATGTGACATGTAAAGCAACTTAACAGATTACACCGCCTGTGGAAAACTGTAGAGCGGAAGTTTAAGAAGTGAACTGGTAGTGTTACTTTGCTGCTTGTGCCTCCACGTACAGTGTATTTGTTGAGACCCAGATACTGACAAAGACACACGAAGACAAATTAACCCTTTCAAGACGAAGCGCAGACTGCTTTATTTAAAGACCCAGTTCGTACCGCGCAGTAAACACTTCATCTCGGTTATAAAAACCTCTCAGTTTATGGTGTAAATGGCACAAGTCGCTTGTTCCCAGATGAATACAAAACACATAAATACAGTGTGGGCAGAGCGTACAGTACAGTTGTTGAATGTTAAATACCTGTTGGTACATCACGTAACAAATAGACTATAAAATGTTAAAGCTGTGCTTTGTCTGAGTGGGCGGATGAATCGGTTTATCAATACTAATCCAACCACAGTCTGTGTAATTGATGACTGTTCACGAGAATTTCAGTATCCAAGATGCAGCATGATGTCATGAATTATAAATTAGTGGAATTGGAATTGTGTTGATATAAGGATTGTCTCATTTTTTTCGTAAGTACTGTACGTACGGTGGTTGTCTTTGTGAAATACGTTTTGTGTAACTACGTAACACTTTGGCGCAGAATCTGCCTTCAGAAGCTAATAATGACATAGCTGGTGAATAAATTCTCCGTGTTTTGGGACCAGGAAACTGCTGACCGACCGGCCAACCGACCGACCAATCTACTAACCGACCAAAAGACAATCCGGGGAAACTTCTATGAATGTTTATCACCAGACCAAGAAATTCCTCGCCGTTTGTGGAATGAGGTGCTTCATTAATAAGTTTATAAGAGCCCACCACTTGACCGTAACCTGCGCCCTTTGAATCCAGTTTATGCCCTCGTATCACGTTCGTACTGAAGTAGAAATTTGAGGTAATCACAGCGTTGGGCATTAGGCTTGCTGTGTTCTATGCGCTGTCACTGTTCATTCTGGTAGACGTGTACCGACCGCTGGCTTCATCATAGGCAGCAGGTTCCTCTTAAACGTTGGTAGCCTTCTACCAGACTACCGGGCGTCACATCGCAGAAGACAGAAATGTATAAAGTAGGGATATTTTTAAACGTTTACTGTGCTGGCCAAGTGGGCTTCTAGCTCTAATTCGGTGTCGCGTTTTCAACTGTTAGCGTTTTATAAAGAAGTGGAATATATTTGAATGTATTGTAGGTATTTCTGAGAAAGTTCAAGCCTCATATATGTACGCACGGGAAGTGAAAAAAATTCCAGTGAAAGCAGTTCGGTTAAACGTAATTAATATGTAACCCTGACATATTGGTTTGTATTCTGTTCTTTGATGGAGTAATTTATAAAACATTTGAAGTATGGAAGTACATACATACCAGTGGTATTCGTAGCCTTTTATGCGTGATGGTTTTTTTTTATTGCGAATTGTTGTGTTTTGTAACGTACGTCATTTGTAGATTAACGCGCAACATTATTTATGAAAATCACGTTACTTTACCCAGAGGAAAGACAAGATCACAAATACCCGATCAAGATAATGTGACTGTAACGTAAATGTCTTTTGACAGAGTGTGGGGATTTTAATGTGAAACTAAGCGGTACTGGTTTACGGGTGAGTTGCAGTTAAGTGTGCATTGAACGGACTGGCGGGAACGCGCAGATAAAACGTTACGTCTTCCCAGTGCTGTCCATGAGTCATACAGGGAGATTAGAGGTATAGTTCCACTCATTCGTTACCTTGACACTAGATAGAGGTGAGCGGTCAACTTCACGCCCCAGCCGCTTTGCTTCCAGGGAGAGAACCATGGTACCCATTGTGTGTGTGGACTGGGTGGACCACATAGTCCGAGTGGACATGTTGGAGAAAGGAAATATTCTTAGTTCAGCCGGGAATCGAACGCCGGGCAATCCAGTCCGTAGCCCAGTCGAACTACGCTCGACTGTGCAGACTTCTGGACACTTCCGGTTTAATTTCTCGGTAAAGTATAGAAGTGGGCTTGCGAAAGGCCGGTATCCTGTGTCGAATTGCATGGTGGAAATATTTGCTTTCATGTCGAATTGTTACTACCACGTCTAAACACGTTTATTTACAGTATAACAGGTAACATGTTTATGTGGAATTAGGGTATAAGAAACGTCCATGTCATCACATGCAACCATACTGTTGTATATTTCGAGGCAAATATCCTATTCTCTTGAAAGTCAGCCGTGAAGTAAACAGTGTATCAAGTGAAGGGCCTTCAGTTTTGTAACTCATGACATATCGGTACCTAGTACTAAGAAATGAAGAATGAACAGAACTGAAATATCGCACCTATATACAGGCTGTGTGTGTATGTATAATTCATGACAAGGGCATGCTCTTAAGTTGACTGAGTCCACAGTTTAGTGAAGGAAATAAAGGAATAAGCCATATACCAGAAGCATAGGTTTCATTTTCTTGTATTTTATTGTTATTTGAGATGTAGGTTATATATGGCGTCAGTCCTTGAGATAAGTTCCTGGAATTCCTCTTTTCTCTTTCGTCACGCAATCCTTCCTCTCACGACCTAAAAATCGAACCTCGAAATAAGCACAACAGATGATAACAGTGGATGCTGTCTTGTTTGTATCGTCTTCACTTTTCTTGTTGTGGGATATTGTGAATCCTTGTGATGTTTATACTGTGCCTTCTGTGGTGAGATGAAGAACCAACACAGCTAGATACAGTGAACACGTGTATTGCTAACATATATACTGAAAGGCAGGAGCCAACAGTTCTTAATGTGCTACAATTCTGGATTTTAACTAACATTTTTAAGATGTTTGAGAAACAGAAGGACGAAATACATATTGTTTTAAACATTGTTAACAGCATTGTAAATTTAAAACAAAGGGTCTGTTTTACAGTGTATAGCACAACCTATGTAACGACATTGCAAAAAGCATGTAGTTTTTGAGTAAGTAATGCAATGGTCTCCCTGAAGAGTGTGTAACAAACACCGAAACATATAGGAGGTATTCGGTGATAAATATGTGTATTTAATGTATTATGTGCATTTTGTTGGAATAAAGGAAGTGATTGAATGTAATATGAAGCATAGATCTTCATGTAATAACGCCGGCTAGTTTGTTTAAACGCTCAGCTTATATATCTCATATCTCTGTATTCAACACATACATGCGTATTTCTTTAAAGTTCACTTTTTTATTCTAGCCTACCTTCAGCGGATATAGTTATTATATCGCCGTCTGTGTCTCTCTTACCTTTAATAATATTTAGATCAACAGTCGAGTTGTCCTTAAACCTAGTTTTTGACTTCATTCCACCTGAAACTGTACCCACCTTATAATGCTGTGTATGTTACCACCTTTATTGTGAGAAAAAAAAACAGTTCTATACAGCTTCATGTTGAAATACTATTCTCTTCTTTTGTCTTCCTGTTATTTCTTTTACTTTATCGTCGAAGATTTCATTAAACGAACGGTTTCACACAGGGCACACTAATCCTTTACACCCAAGTGGATACTTTATATACCACCAGGTTTAACGTTTCAGGAATCCTACGCTATGCCCACACACTGCATTTATGTATTTTGTGTGGGTCTCAGAACAAACTACGATTATTTATACCGTGCGGTACAAACTGAATATTTAAATATAATTCATATCTTATTCTCTGAAGTAGTCACACTTTGCTACTTTGTTGAGTAAAGGCATTTTCCTGGAACGGCTTTTGTGACAGAGTTATACAGTACGGAGAAGACATTCAAAAGACGACAGCGCACAGGCGTCCTACTGAGCCAACTGACCGATTCGAAGCTGCGATCGGATGGAGGGGCAGCCGCGACAGTTGACACAGTGCTGCGTTACGCAACACAAACAGAACTACAAAACGATTGGTGGCGGTGGTCCATTTTATGTGAAACACCGAGAGCCGTAATTAGTACAAACCCAAGAAAGGTCCTTCTCCATTTCGGCTAAGCTTTGACAAGCCAATTAATGTACATTTTATACAGCTCTTGTGCCAAGGTGAGAACATTTGGTGGCAGTTGGGTGTGAACAGCAGCAGTTCTGTTGTATGAGTCACAAGTTCTTAAGTTGGAAACAGTCCACCCTAGAACGCATTATGTGACCGGAACGATCGAACTTTCGAGGAGCGGACGAAGTTGGTGGATTGATGTCAGTTTGTCGTTCACAGACCGAAGAGGACAAAGAAGAGAGGCGAGACTCTAGACTGAATGCTGTGACAGGTGTATGTGGCTGATTGGAATGATGTTCGGGACGTGCATAAAGATACGAGGGAACACGGACTGTCTTGCAACGGAGACCTTAAGGTCTACAGTGTCTGAGACCTAGACCAGATATAGGAACGTCGCGCCTGTTACACTCGTTTTTGTTGACTCCTTCATAGAGCCGAATCAGTGGTAACAACTTGTTTAATGTGTGTTGGCACCCTGAACTACTCATCATGCGGCGGACGGTACCCGTTTCCTTCACGTGAGACCTGTACGAGAAGTTTGCGAACATTGTGCCATTCGAACCAGTTTCTGAAATTATGAGTTCATTCGTTGAGGATTGTTCATATCGTTTACAATTTCTCGCATTTTCTGACATATCCTTCATTACAGTACGTTGAATGTTTGCTTACTAAGCCGCACACTGTGAACATTGTCACGGAGAAGTAAGGTGACCTTGGCAGTAGATGGAGGTCGAAGTAAATTCAATATAACTAATGTACGAATGTAGTTGTGACTGTCAGTACTGTCCTTACCTTTGTACGTATATTTGCATCACAGCGGGATGTGATGTCAGACTTACTTGGAAAGCTGTCACTTTCGTCCGCCGATCGTGACTCCCGGTGAACTAGCGTCCGGTGCCCATTGGATGTGTCCCCAGAGTCAATATGGACTCTGTGGACGAATGAAAAATCCCTTGCTCTGCCTGGAATCAAACCCCGGATTTCTCTTATATTTGTAGTTCCGTGCATCGTAATTCTAGGTTGAAGAAATCCCAACAAGATGCAACAGTATGCAGATATTTATTTACTCCTAAATTACTCTACATGTTTCGGGCGTCCGTCGCACCCATCATCAGGAGTACGTAAAACTGTAGTTGCAGCCTCTGGTACAGATCACACTATCTGGGAAGCAAGCCTCTTCAAACGTGTCCAAATAATATTTGGTCACGTTTGAAGAAGCTTGCTTCCTAGATAGTGTGATCTGTACCAGAGGCTGCAACTACAGTTTTATTTATTCCTGATGGTAGTCGCGACGGACGCCCGAAACATGTAGAGTAATTTAACAGTAAATAAATATCTGCGTACTGTTGCATCTTGTTGGATTTCTTCAACCTCCGGATTTCTCGTTTAATCGCATAGCCCAATTTGCATATCAACTGAGTAGCGTTTTTCAAAATTGTATTACACAATACAGTGTTTCATTATTACACGGGAACACGGCGCAGGTTGGGTTTTGTCCTGATTGTAATGGAATTAAGTGCTGTTATTTAAAGCGAGCAGTCACACACACGTCAGTTGGACCTCGGAACGAGAGAAGCGGGTAATTTTATAATGCATTTTACGTTTGTGTAGATGTTATAAATATTACCTTGGGTGTAACGCATACAATTAATTGTGTTAACTGAGTAATGGCGGAAATTGAAGCCTTTACTGGTACCACGTTAACTTCAACACCTCAGGGTTTTGTCCTTATTTTGAAGATGGCAAGCACTGGCAGCATGTAGCCTGTGCCGTTAGTTAGGAAATTTGTCCATTCCCATCCACTGCATAGGTTAGTTAGTAGTGCGTGAAGATTTAGGGAAGCCATCCCGTTGCGTTTATTACTGATGCGCTATATGTCGCAGTCTAACGCAACATCAACTTTACTTATTTCATCCAATGTCTTACAAGTTCACAACATGTTTCGGTCTGAGACCATCTTCAGGTATACGAATACAAATATACTCACATGATGATATCTAGCAAGTGTGTTTAGAGAAAAAAGTGTCCCTTTTTTTCGACTGTTGTCATGTACAGAAGTTCCATGGAATAATAGAATATGTATACAAATTCAAAATTTTGTAAAAAGCATTCTTATTCTGGTTTCCGTTTTCTTAGGGAGGGTCGAACATGGGAAGATTTTTTCTCTTGCTTTGTAACCTCGTAGTGCAGTGCTTATTGTGTATCTTATATAGTTTTTCCCGCTGTGGACCGTTCTCAGAGACCGAAACATAAAGTGTACTCGTAAAACTTTGGATGAAATATATAAAGTTTATATTGTGTTGGAATGTTAACGTATAGCGTCTCAGTAGTACTGCTTGAAGCTTTGCATCCACCTACATTGCGTGGTGCGTAAGACGCGGCCGATAATATGGTAGCATGACTGCGTTCTCAGCCAGTGATTTAATTTGTAAATGTCACTTGATAGTACCATTTTCTAAACGCGTATTGTGTATACAGCACGTCATGGCGTGATATTAAGTTACGTTGTAATATTTTATATGAAGTCGGCCATTCCTACAACAAAGAAAGTGACTTGTTCCGTCGGTTGATGCTGCCGCTGTGTGACTTGAGTGACACGATGAATTATATGGCAGATACTATAACGTTCTAACCGTATCGAAGTCTTGTCTCATTCTGTTTTATATGAGATTGCCTATAGGGTTCATGAAGGCTGTCCGACGGAAGAGTAATTCGACGTGGGACAGCTGCCTCATCCCCAGTCAGATTGGAACAAAAATAAAATGCCAGTGGCGGCTTCTTGAATAAGTGGACGGGATTGTATGTATACTGCAGTGTTTGGTGGAAATGTTGCATTTGTAAGTCGTGTATTTGATGTGACAAGGGATTGGGAAACTACAGGATCACCAGCTATTAACTAAATACATGCAGTGGAGCCCTTCTTCAGACGCTAGTAATTCGTCGGATGATAAAAAAAAAGTTCCTTAATTTTATGGAACCCGTTTGTTTACTACCGTGTTTGCAAGAACACGCCAATTATTTCTGTCGTGGACCTGAACAGTCCAGTTCACGCCTTCCCAACCAATTTATTTAATATTTATCTTATTGTTATTCTCTTGTCTACGTATTGGTATGGGGACCGCGGTAGCACAGTGGTTAAGATGCTATGCTACAAATCGGAAGGCCGTTGGTTCGATCCCAGCTAGTGTCAGTTGAATTTTCATTGACATAAAATCCTTCCGATCGCACTATGGCCCTGGGGTCGACTCAGTCTCTAACAGAAATGAGTACCAGGAGTATTTACTGGGGGGTAAAGGCGGCCGGTGCGTACGGCTGACAAACTACCACCATCCTGTGCCGTTGTCACGAAATCTGGGAAACTTAACTTCCTGGAACCTTCTGGGCCCCTCCGGGCCTGTAACGGGACTGCTTTACCTTTTACGTATTGGTATTTCATGTGGTCTGTCTTCGTCGCGTTTCCCCACCAAACCTTTCGTCTCCTACGAAGGTAACACATAACCCGTCTATCTCATTCTTCTCGATCTGTTCACGCCAATAATATTGACTGCTACAGAATGAGGAGTACTAATTAGAGTGATTACATAATGACGGTTATGTAACACACATAGGGAAGTTTCAGAATGCACGTAAGAGACAGGATGTTATGTAAATGTTGGGAAACGTGAAGGTTGAAATCACTCTGCAGAACCTAGACCTAGTAGAGAGAATGATACTGAAATGGATCGTCAGTAATATTACAGCTCATCTTAAGTGGAATGTGAGAGTGTGTGCTGGATTTAGCCGTCTCATTATAGTGTCCACAAGCGAACTGTTGTGCGTACGGAAAGGACGGACGATTTTCGAGAAGTTTGATTGATGTGATGACAGACCGCCGGTTTCAGACCATTTTAAAGGAAAAGTTCCTTTCGGAATTCAGGACGAAGTGCAATTCAGCATTGCTGACATTTGGATCAACATTTGCGGTAAAGAGAACTTCTGCCGAGCGTTCATCAAGACCAGACAAACTGTCTGCAGCTGAAGTCGAACTTGATACTCGCTGTCAGTAATGTGCCGCCGAGAATCGACAACTTGATGTTCATCAAAACAAGTTTGCGTCTCTCACTACACGGAAGGGGTATGAAAATATTTTAGATCTGTTTCATATTTTGTAATGTATTTTATTTTGATATTTCAGCAGCACATTAAAGTGCTGTGCAATGAATGTTAACTGTACAAAACTTTCAATTAGAGGAGTAGAAAATTTGAAATTCGAGGTGTTCATAGCTTTGTTGTTTCGCTGGTTTAGAGGTTTGACGACTTCAGACCCGCTAACCAGCGAAATATCCCGGAAGACCAGGATCCTTCCAGTATAAGTGGTCTGTTATTAATAGTGGTACGTGTACATGTTTTGTATTGTGGTGGTGGTGGTGGTGGTGGTGCGCGGGAAAGGAAGTTTGAAAAACACTACCTTAGCGATTCTATTTATTTCACGTTCTAGATGCTGTTGTAGGCTCTTGGAGTTTCTCGCATTCTGTGCTAGACTAACCGCCTCTGCGAGACGGTTTAGGGAAGAATCACAAGGGTCACGGAGCAGGTTAGCGAGTTGGAAGTAAGGCGAGGGCCCCGGACCCCAGATGTGTGTTCACGGTTTAGACGACATTTTACGAGTCCCAAGACGCCTCCAACACCTGACGACAAGGTTTCCCTTTCCACTTCGCAAAGTAAGCTCAGTTATATCAACCTCTTTGGTATCTTCTCTGTATAACCGACCAACTTCACACTCACACACACAAAATGGCGGGGGGAGTGGGAACGCACCAAGCCGATAAAAGATCAAACAAACCAAAAACAACACCATAAAAAACAACCTAACCCTACAGAAGGATAAGATCGGGAAATACAACAGATCAAACAGA
>Ga0123357_10010055_pt1 | contig 11998 bp, 7 predicted proteins | sample TergutEmb28metaG_FD_89873 | JGI IMG/M metagenome (GOLD analysis project Ga0123357, IMG submission 89873) | Embiratermes neotenicus P4 segment gut microbial communities from Petit-Saut dam, French Guiana - Emb289 P4 | ecosystem: Host-associated > Arthropoda: Insects > Digestive system > Gut ...
GGTCAATATTGACCGAAACATGTTGGAGTCAATAATTTTATAATTCTATAAGAGTTTTATAATATTTTAACGATTGTATAATAAAAATAAGGTGCAATACGCTGGCTAGTTATACTAATTAATGACCAGGACTGTTTGCACACTGTTTACACACAAATCAGTCCCGGTCATATTTGAACCACCTTGTATATATATATAATCTTCTTATAAAATGTAAAATAAATGAAGATACACATCCTTATGTGATGTAATGTACAGTGTAGGAGGTGACTTACTGATCATGTTTATAGACCAGCGTAAGTGTATCTGCCAATGACATATAACAACAGTGCACATGCTCAAGTCACACCGATAGATACACTCACACATACCTATACAACATGACCAGTATGTCACCTCCTACACAGTACACTACATCACATAACACAGGGAGGGTATCTTCATTGATTTTATATTTTATGATAAGATTATTAATTAATTAACAAGATTAATACATTCGCAGGTAAAGGTAAAGCAGTCCCATTACAGGCCTGGAGTGGCCCAGAGGGTTCCAGGAAGTTAAGGTTCCAGATTTCATGACAACGGCACAGGATGGTGGTAAGGTTGTCAGCCTTATGCACCAGCCGCCATTCCCCCAGGAAATGCTCCTGGTACTCATTTCTGTTAGAGACTGAGTCAACCCCAGGGCCATAGTGCGATCGGCAGGATTTTATGTCAATGAAAAATTCCAATGACAAGATCCAATATGCATCTAGATGGTTTTATAAATATCAAATACATTCTCAGTACATGGAATGAATAATGTAAAATGTTTATATTGTTTTTATTTGGGCCGAATACAGGGAAATACAACATAACATTTCATACTTCATAGCCTGTACATTTACATGCCTGAGCTGAAGGCTGAAACCGATATAAGCTCAAAGTCATAAGACGCTAATCAAACAGTGTTGAAGCTAGGTAATACTAACCAGATCAAGTGAGTAAAGACCAATAAATACATCTTGCACTGCCTCAGCTTTGGCAGGGTCATTCAGGAACCTTTCCAAAATATTTCGTGTGGCAAGGACTTGCTGCACCTTCTTGGTGCCTGCCAAGTGATACTGAATAGAAGGACATTTGATGGCCAACGAGCGTTCTATCATTAGTCGAGCTGCCCATTCATTGTCACTGGGATATTGTGAAGGCACATATCCACAACGGAAGTAAACAACTGCCACAGGCAAACCATCACTGTAACCAAGATGTAACATATTCTCACCTCACTATTCTAAAAACTATAAATAAATAATAAAAATGTTTATCAAATCCTGTATGATAAGAATCATGAATATTCTCATATTTTACTTACTAAAATCTCTGCCTGTCTTTCATATTATTAGAAACAACAATGACACTACTGTGACCTTAATGGTAAAGATTGACTACACTCAGTATTAAATATGCAACATACATAATAAGTTCCTGCTTTTCACTCAGTTTGGCTGTGTTTGCAATTTGTGTCAGAGTTCTTCTGATAACAATTACAGCAGGATTCTGACGTTTGATCTCAAATTCATGGAACCTCTGGTCACAAATGTTGTACGATACATCATCCACCACGAACAAAATCACTCCCCTGAAATATAACAAAATCACTGCTAAGATTTAAAATCTGCATGTATCTTTTCTGCTTATACAAACTGAGAACCACTATACACACTTCGGATCATTGTACAGCTTCCATGCTTCCAGCATTCCTTCACATAAACCTTCCAAGGCCGTGTTAGCTGGCACCTGAAAATAAATATAAATGGATGTAAATGAATGTCCTGCTGAAATTATGATCCTGGTAAGATAAAGAAGCAGAGAATGTTTTGCTTGAGTATGTACCATTATTGATGAAGTGAGTGAATCACAGCATAGGTTTTCAGGCTTTAATGGCTGATGTTGCTCACAGGTAGTCTAATGGGTTACGACACCAAACACAACCATAAAGTGATTCAGACATTTCAGAAGGATGTGCAACCTTCATCTTCAGTGCGCCTGAATTAAGGTCACCTAGATGTTAAGTCAAGTGGAGGAGTTCTTGAAGCTGACGGATGGACAAAGCATTGATCACTTCTAACATTTTTGTTTCATTCTTGACATGTCTCAACCCTCCACACACACCTGTTTTACATGTACTCTTCCATATTCTATACTGCCAGTGCTTTGTAAATATCTACGGAATCTTTTAGCACTATAAATATTTTGTTTATTTTATTTTCTAAACTCTGATTGCACCCTTTTATTGAAAGAACAAAATGATGCTTAAAAAGGGGAGGGGGGAATCCAAATATTATTGTTATCATACAATGTGACATATTTGTACACATGATTGTGACACCTAACAGGAAAACCAAAGTACATGGAAAGATAAACCCCTATCCCATTGCCACTCTGCCCACCACAATCGTACATGGAATGCCTTTGGAATGAAAACAGGTCTCCATGGTGAAAAGCTGGTGACCAACTGCTTAACCTACGGTATGTTCCATTATTACAACACTCAAGATTGGCCACCAGCCCCTTAAATGCCATGGGGTCCAGTCTTACTGCAATCAGTGGAAATTTAATTATTCAGACTGACAGCCCTTCTTTTAACACCCAATGTACTCCATCTACAAGGGGGAGAGGGGAGAGTGAAGGTGGCAGCAGCAGTAATAATACAGATACAGACACACTAAGTAGGCCTATAACCAATTTTGTTATAGCTGCTCAACTTACAAAGTACTTACATTTTTCACTTTATCTCCATTTCCTAGTTCCTGCAGTATATACCTGAAAATTTTTAACATCATTTCAAAATCCAGTACTACAAAGAAACGTACATATAAACACCCTGAATATGCAACCCACCTTTAAATTTCATGCCAGAAGCATTTATTTTCAATCCTAATGTGTACCAACAAGACAGGCAATGTATGGAAAACACAACATTGTAGTGTGTTCGCACAGTCACTGTTGCCATGGAAAAGCAACAATGTGTTTTCTTTGTACTGCCGAGTCACTTTGCTGTCAACAAAGTAGCTGTTCAGTGTTGCCATAAAAATGCAACAATGGGTTCACTTTACCTTGTTGTCAAGCTACAAAATATTTCATACTGCTGCCAACAACATGAAGGTACTGAGGTCTTCATGTAATGTGGACAATATTTTTGTCAGATTTAAAACATATCTTTATTTTCTAAAAAGATTATCATGAAAGTCTCCAAAACCAAAATTCACAAAAATCCATCAACTGGAAACTGAGTTTATGCATGTGGGCAGGTGGATGGAAATGACAAAGCTCTTAGAGGCACCTTTCGTGACTGACACGAATGTGGCTAAAGAAGAGGCCCTCATATCATTGCAAACACTGAGAAGCTGTTCCTAATACATGCATGAACTGAACAGTTACATGCCTCATACAAATTCCTAAAGTGAAGTTTAATTATAGCAAAAGCTGGTACATCTGGCACTGGATGATCCAGACAGCTCTATTAACCAGAAACCAACAGGTCAATGACATTTCACTATTCCACCAATCTGCAGCAGTGTTGTGAACATTATTAGAAGAGTGAAATATTAATGTTCTTGTTGGTTTTTGTTAAATCAAATATACATTCATGGCAGAAGCCAGGATAGTGTAGTGACTGGCTACAGTCTGGATGGTCCAGAGTTCAAATGCCAATAGGGACAAGAGAGTTTCTCTTCCCCAAAACTGTCTAGACTGGCTCTGGGGCCATATAAGCCTCCTAGTCAATGGCTAGTGGGGTTTCTTCCTGGGGGTAATGCGGCCAACCAGACATGTCCATTTAGTAAAAGTCACCCCATGACATGCCCGGACAGGCACAAGGAGGAGGGAGCGATATAGCTCCTACACATTTGCAACTCGGTGCTTGATGGAGGTGGGTGGTCAGCAACACGCTGTGGCCACTCTGTCCTCAGGGGACCCAGTACCTGTCGTATAGGAGGCCGGATGGGCCTTGGGGCGGGTCTGGATGGCACAGAGAATCTTGCCCCCATCAAAATTCGATCCTCAGACCACCCAGCCCATAGCAAGTCACTACACCTATTACACTATCCTGACAATCATCTCTGTCTAGTTCTGACATTAAGAATGTGTGGAGTTATATGTCTGCTCCCCCTGTATGCCTGCATGACTTGGAAATGTGTAACACGTAAGCAGTGATGTAACAGGAATACAAAGTTCAGCAGGAAAAATAGTACAGAACATCAAGTGACAAATTAAAAGGTTAGTCTGTACATGAAGTTGCTAGACACTATAAGATATAAAATACATACTACTATTTGAATCACTATGATATCTGGTAACCCTTTGGTCCTTGAGGTGTCAGATATTGCAACTTTTACTGTATATGGTACATGCACGTAAAGGAATATTACGTATTAAAATGATAATGACTCATGCAAAGTAGGCCATCCACACACAATGCATACATGCATGATAACTACTACGAAGCATATTTCAGAAATCTGTGCCCACAGGAGAAAGAAACAGAATAGATCATTTGAGGCTGATTAAGTGTTATAAAGTTGTAACAAAATAAAAAATTAAATCATATAACAGAACACTTTAGTTCCATCTTTGCTTCTACATTTTAGCTTGTAATATTATTCTGAATTTCATAAGTTTATATGCATTTAACTATGCTAAGATTGTGCAGCAACACTATAATTGTTTAACCCTTTCCCCTCCCTAACGCTCCAAAGCGCTCGGGATTTAAAAGTCCCCTCCCCCTCTAAAGCGTTTCTGGTTTAGTACGTAAATTTAAATGTCCCGTGAAAAAACTCGGCTCTTTTGCCCAGGCACTAGCGATTTAAATTGAACGGGGAAAGGGTTAAATTATTACATTTTCTTTTTAATCAGTTTCACTCATTTCAATCAGTTTTGCTCATTTCATTTTAATACCACACATGGTGATCTTTTGTCAGCATATTTTCTTTTGCTGTCTCATAGCATTACAGCAAGTGAATTCACACAGAAACAAAATTCATATGTTACTTGATGTTTATATGAGAATACAGTGGTGTCATTAAAGAAACCAAAAATAAATAAATAAATGACAACCTTATCCCCCAAACAAAAGGGGCATCTTCCCTTCTCATATCCCCTTCTTATTCCTCATAGTTTCCAAATCCCTGCTTTCAGCCATATTATTCCATTTCTCTTGTTCTTTGTAAAAGAAGTCAACATATTTCTCTACTTGCTATTTGTGTTTCAATTCACAAGAGTATAACAACAAATTCTTTTGGTTAATACCCACAAATGAATTCTGTCCACACATCCTGCTTATATTGATGTTTGCTTGGCTCTCCCAAGTTCTACAGTAAGTGAAATAAAAAATGTAATATTTTCCAACTCACAAAGTGATTAATGTCTGAAAAGCAATAATTCAACCTTCAAGTATTTAGACACTCCCAAAGTTGTATAAGCTACATAAGCCAATTACAGAAGTCAGTCAGAAAATAACTTTATACGGGGCATAATTTTGTAAGAAGAAGAACCTATTCCTATCATGATTATATCACAGGAATTTGTGATTGAGCAATTATCATCTGGTTTTCAGTACCAAAGCAAGATCTCAGTGGCCAAAAACTGAGAGGTAATTGTGAGGTGGAGACAACTGTAATGTGACAACTTATAATACATGACACAACTTCTATCGACAGGGAACTGAAAAGCTTGCCCTATGGTAAGATATATGCCTCAACTGCAGTGGGCACTATAAAAAATATACACAATGTGAAACTATTTTCTGACTAAAGCCTCACATATTCTTACTCACTTAAATCAGTATACCAAGATAAGCATATTGAAGACTGGACACAATGCAAACATCTTATAGTCCCAACACAATCTGTGTAAGACACCTGTACAAGGTGACGGCACACACAAACGCGTGGGGAGCATATGTTCTGTTTAGCAAAATGTCAATAAAGAAACACAGAAAAGCATGCAACTTTATTATACACACTTGTATGGGATAAAACATTTAAAATTTCCAACACCTAACATATGTGTTATGGGGTTTGGGTTGGGAAGTCTCACAGATAGAGACCACCTGGGAAATGTAGATGAATATGGGAGAAAATTACAATAAATCTTAAAAACAGGATGGTGATGTATGGATTGGATTCATCTGGTACAGGATACAGGCGTGGTGGATTCTTGTAAATACAGCAATGGACATGAAGTTCTATAAAATTCTGGAAACTTCTTGAACAGCTGAGAAACTCTTAGCTTATTGAGGACTCTGCACTATGCAGTTTATAGATATGTGAACATAATAAACATCACTTTTGTTTACCTATGCAGACTTGGAAGGTACGAACATATTCCGCCAAAGCCAGATGCAATGGTGTTAAATTCAACTTGTTTTATGCCATTACTGGCAGCACTGTGGAGCATGTAGTCTGACCGGAACAGGCCAAGGCTCAATGTCTGCCACAACAATGAAAGTAAGTTATAAACCATGACTGATGTTAATGGAATGAACGTTTCAAATGGAGGGACCATCTACAGATAACACACAAAAGAGAATTTAACTTCTACACAATCCATTTTGCTTTATACGTATAATTCTTGATGTTTTTATTACTAAAACTAAAATATTTCACTGACCTACAATTCCAAAACCTCAGAATGTACAAACAATAAATATACAACACTCTATACAGGTATTTCCACAACAACAGGAGCTTATAATTTTTGTCAGTTAAGAACATGAAGCTCCATACACAACTAATCCTGTATACACTATTTTATCATAATTCCTGTTTACAAATCACAATGTGTCTTTATTTACAAGAGTACACATATTATATAATGCAAATTTAACACACATGTGGCAGACAGAAGTCAACCCTGAGAAAATATGGGAAGATGCTAAAGTGGCACATCTCGCAGTACTGTAGCAAAGCCATATGACAACTGCCAACCACAAACAGCATTTCTTGCGTTTTGTACCCTTCCAAGAATTTCTGCATGGAAATGAAACTTATTATCATGTAACACTTGGAAATGGCAGCTAAATATATATAATTTTAGTAAATGTGGTAAATTGTAAACAGTTAAAAATCTACCTTCATTACACTGTAAAGAACATGAATTACAGAAAAAAATCACATCACTGGAAGCAATCAAGTTCACTTCATACAACCTCTATTTCTTTAATGAATTCTTTGCTTGTGCCAGACAGAAAAATGCCTGGAAGCTTACTGGAGGCATTTCACAATACAGAACTATGAATAACAAGTATATTATATGCAGTGTGATACAGTATTTCTCAACATCAAGAACTCTAACATGCTGCAGAAATTGACATAACTTCACTGTAACCATACTTCTGACTGACATACGACACTCATGACTTCAAGAATACATATTTGTGACACCTCTAGAGGCAAGACCTCTATGCAAAGTTCCAAAAATTTATTTCAGCTGGCAAGCAGTTCGGCAATAGTAGAAGATGCCAAGGTTCAATAAGGACTGTGGTGCCAGTAGTAAAAAAAGAGGCAAGAAGTTCTGTGGAGAATCCCTTTGAATGCCTCAAAATACATGGTGATGCTAGCAGGAAAAGTTATGTTATGCAATTTGGTTGTCCATTTGTTCATACTTTCCACAAGCATGGATTCTGAGTATGTTACATTACTTACAGTACCTTTCACTTCCCATGTCATCACTTTGTTTGTGGTTCAAAAAACATTTTTCAAGCCTAACAGTGTAACACTTTAACAACACAAAACTGTATTCACAATTACTGTAATTAATAAATAATTCCATTATTTTATAAATAATACAACTGGGTGTCTCTCCCAAAGTTTCATTACTTTGGTGTTATTTTACACAAAGAGGGACAAAAATTTACTAGCCACCAAGAAATATGACACCATTTTTGTGTTTGGTTTGCACATTTGTAATTGATTATAATTTACTATAATAAATTCTAAGCTTTCCTTAGAATGGAGTTAATATGTGTAGTTATTCAGACTGTAAACTTATGGGTTAAGACATTACAGTCTTTGAGATGGAAATCAATGTTTGAATGTAACATCCTATCCTTATCACCATACGCCTGACCCCTAATGATGAGAACAGCATATTTGTCTGAAACAATGGTAACTTCAACCCCCTCCCCCCCCCCCCACAACTATACAGTGTCTCAAACCAGAAGACCAAAATTTAAATACTCACCACCACTAAAACCTGAAAACTCAAACACATTCAACATTATTTCTCTGTATTATGTGAATTCTCCATTTGGCTTTGATTCTTGGTACAGGAAGGATTTTTTCCATTGGCACCATATTCAGGCTGGTCCTGGGATCTGCTCAAAATCCTGTACACTGGCTACCAAGTGTACAAAATGCCCATTCACCTCCATCACTCCACTAAGGTCAAGAATGCATGCAGCTATACCTCCCCTATGCTACACATTACAGAGGCAACTTTACTTTTGTATACAACCTACATCTTACTATTACAAATGAACACAACAACAATTAAACAGTTTCTTACCTGAGTAACTCCTTCCTTACGTACTGTTTCATATATCTTGAACAAGTTACTTGTAAACTTGTCAGCTTCTACTGTGCTGTCAAGGAAGAAAGATAATTACACACTGTTGCTTCACACAACAAGACTGGCAATCACTATATCAACCAACAAATGCACTCAATACAACACAATAAAATATAAATCACAAAACACAATTCATGACAAGTATCAAACCCCTACATGTTTCACCACTGGAATGCATCCTCAGGGAGCCTCCTAAAACAGAGAAATGCAAGTCCAACATGTGAATCTAGGTACTGATATAATTAAAACATTACAATTCTAAAACAAATAAAGATGACAAGCATAAATTTACAATGTTGTGATATGAAAATTAGCTCTATGTAGAAAAAATCCCCCAGGGATCATATAAATCTTGGCAGATGGTTGTAGACACACTCCAGACAAAATATGAATGGCCGTGAGCTTGTACTTGAAGAGACTCACTATCACAGAGTTTTAATGTTACAACATTACAAATTTACGCTTGTCAACATTACATATTCCAGAATATTAATATTTTAATGATACCAGTAAGGGTGATCAATACCTACATTAGTGTGTTGGACTTGTATTCCTTCATTACAGTAGACCCCGTGAGGATGGCACCTTGGTGCCAAAACATGAAGGAGTTTGATACTTGTCATGAATTGTATTTTATGATTTGTATTTTATTAAGTGCATTTGTTTGTTGACATAGTAAATGTAAGAATACGCACAGTATGAGTAACATAAAATTCGTAAATGCTCAACAAGCAAAAGACTGGCAATACACATATAATGTAACATTCTGGCATATTCATATGATGTTTATACCTTCTCAGCCATCCCAATAGTCTGATACCATTCTACTCAAACACAGCGATTTTATGGGGATTTAATGTCAACAGCAAAAGTAAAATGTACTTCAGTCTTTACATAAACTGTCCAATATTTCTGCCTGATTTTAATCAGATCTGGGTTTTCTTGACAGATTTTCATTGAAGTCTGCAACATCAAATTTCACAGAAATCCATCCAGTGGGAGCCATAATGATGCATATGGCAGACAAGATGAAGTTTTAACAGGAGCCATCCTGTTGTGTTTACAATGATAAAGTAATATATTCAGTCAACAACACGACATATATTATATTAATCAATATTATAAACTTGGTGACATGTTTTGGTTCACTGAACCATCCTCAGGCCAATTCTTAAAGCAAAGTAAAGATACATTCAGCGAGTGCGCACACTATGGGATCCTATACTGTTTACAGATCATATTGACAGTAAAGATCATGTTAAATTCTGTTGGCTGATGTACTATTTGAAATACATATAACGTGCCGCAAGTACTGATCACATGCAGATGCACACAGGTAACCATCCTGCAAATTAAATCAGCTTCCAATGCGGTATATACTATGAGACGACATTCAATAGACAGACACTCCCATCTGATAAAACTGATGCAAATTTTGAATATACACATATCTTCACGTATTTAACTGTATCCAAAATACTCAAAATAGTAATGATAAGAGCTGTAAGATGTATGATACACAACCTAGAACTCAGGACAGCAAGGAAAAACTTGTGATATAACAATTGTCAAAATAACTATATTAGCGTGTGATATACAACTTAGAACGTGGCCTTTCATAAGACAGCTAGAATATACTTGTTAACAGTTCTCCAGAATTTAGAATACAATGAACAAGTGACAATATTGGCAGTGACCATAAACAAACAACCCCATCTGACAAGACCAGAGTTTTACTCGTAATATATACACAAGCTACCATAATTTTAAATATTTTAACAAAGATATACTGACAGGAGTTTTTATATATATTTCAAATAATACATCAGCCAAAAGAATTTAAAATGATCTTTACTGTCAATATGATCTGTAAACGGTATGGGATCCCATAATTTGCACACTCGCTGAATGTACCTTTACTTTGTTGTATGAATTGGCCTGAGGATGGTTCAGTGAACCAAAACATGTCACCAAATTTATTATATTGATTAATAATATATGTTGTGTTATTGACCAAATAAATTACTTTAGACACGACAAAGCTAACGACGACGTTTCACGGCAATGCAAATTTGCCTAACACACAGGTCCTTGAAGCACACAAATCCTGAAAGTTATGCCTTGGCATTTGGAATATTGAAAATTCAATTTGACCAAAATTATGAGCTGTTGACAGAAGATTACCAAACACAACAGAATTCACATCACTGTTTGCAGTAATTTTCTTGCTGTTCACAGTCCAAGCATGAACACATTCACCTATATGAATACAGTAACGAGACCTACACTTTAATCAACAGTGACAATGGACAAATGTCAGAAAGTGAACATCAGCCAAAAGATCTACTTTTATATTCTTTATCATTTGTACTTTTACTCGCATTATGAATTGTCACTGTTACTATCTGTATGATTAAGAAGAGAATACCTGTAACCCTTGTTTTACATCTTTTTTGCTTTTATGTCTCTGACCAATTTACACCACATCTTAATTTTCTCCCTCTCATTTTCAGTTTAACACCATTTGGCTGGCTCTGCACTTGGATGCTGACTGAGCTATAAAGGCTGTGAGAGTGAATTTAGTCATCAGTGACAGCAACAATATGGAAGTTGTACCATCTGTGACAAGTGTACAAAAGTGGTTTACGATTCCTTTTCAATTTACATAGGTTAAAAATTAATATAATTTGTCTATTACTATATTCAAATCAGTAACACAATAACAATATTATGTATACATGTACATATACCGCATATGAACAGGGTGTCATTGGTATTATTGCCCCTAACCACTACCTATTCCATTATTTCTTACGGAAATGCCATATAATCTTTTAATTTATGCCCTTATGATTTATGCCCAATTTTCCAGGAGCAAAACTAGGATGTAAAACAAGGGCTGTGTAAAATCCCAATAACAAAGAAACTAATTTACAATAAAATAACAAAACATACACTTACTTTTTCAAAGCTGAACACAGAAACTCATGATTATGTGCAACTTTATGAATCAGCTCATTGAGAATGACTTGTATTTCTCTGGCCTTATTAAACTCCTTCAGAGGAAAGGCTGAAGGCAGGAGACCAAATGGAATAAACTGCATAGACGCTGTACTGAAGTTCACCTTTGATCTCATACAAACACCTACCAAAATACTACAAATTAAAGAACAGTAGATATACAAAGACAGCAATGAGGAAAGTACGTGGTTCCTGTATGTCAACTGCTGTAGAAAGTGTTCATTGCTTATTAGTAGTATGCTCTTGCTGGACGAAAAGATAATGAAATTCATATTTGAAGTTCAAAAAAAAAAAAAAAAAAGGTTAAAAAAAAACAAGCCTTAAAAAAATTAAAAACCTGAAATAAAATAAAATATTTTCACTTTCCTAA